>JGI24159J19872_10002225_pt1 | contig 22845 bp, 13 predicted proteins | sample Ectturendosymbi4_FD_19872 | JGI IMG/M metagenome (IMG submission 19872) | reverse complement strand
CTTTTGCAACATTTTCTGCAACTGAGTTCTCGCGGGCCGCAAGAAAAGATCTCGCGGGCCGCATGTGGCCCGCGGGCCGTATGTTGTGCAGGCCTGCAGTACAGTCAGAAATGTTATGTTTTGATATTTTCTTTACTTTTAAATTTATATGCTTACAAGTAGCTGCAAACCTTCTCTCATCGTAAGTGGGAAAACGGTCGGTGTGTTTTAGTTGTGCTTACACGAAATATAAACCTGCGTTAAAACATATACTGTACTTTCATCCGTTCTTTGATTTTTATATGGATTTTTTGTGTTGAAATACGAATAAAAATACTTGAGTTTGTTTGCTGAAAAAAACTTTAAATACTTAAAGAAGTGGAAAGAATTTTTTAATGCTAATTTAACGTAAAATCCATGAAGTGGGCTTGTTGCCATTTTGCATGTGGAAGGCATTAAATAAACTGGGTTAAGATTCTCATCTTCAACTTTAAGTGACATAAATAGGAAAGTATCTCCGCGTCACATAAACAAAATTGAAGGTTCATGGTCATGGGTCAGTGCAACAGCGTTTCATGAGTCTCCACAAATGTTCAAGTGTTTCGACAAGTAATAAGCCTACAGGCTTTAAGGCTACATGCTTTTTTCCGAATAATTGAAAGAATTGGATTTAAGCATCGTTTTGAAAATAGTCTGAAATTTATGGACTACAATGGCGATAATTTATAATAAAAAAAGAAATAAACTGAATTTTAGCGCCTGATGGAATTTGTACCTAACAAAGAGTAAGAGCCTTTACATAACTAGTAGCATGCAACTTGGCTTGTTCCTTTATAAAGAATTTTGAAGCTGTAGTTGACGTTCAGTAGAATTTGCATGGGACATGAGTGACTGGGATACAGTAAGCGGTTTCTTGCAAGGTTTTGTTGTACACATTTGAAAATGCTGATTTTTGTTGTAATTATTGAAATATCATCTTAACTTTGTGTTGGGACAGGTGAAAGTGACAGAGTCAAATGTTGGTATTGCAATGGAGGCTTAGAAAACTGGGAAAGAGACGATGATCCCTGGAGAGAGCATGCTAAGTGGTACCCACAGTAAGTGCAACTGGCTTATGTAAAGACAATTTACGTTAATTATTAGTGATTTAGACCTGAACAACAATCATACAGAAATTCTTTTTGGAACACTGCAGTAAAGTTTCTTACGCAGCTTGAATTTTACGTGCCCGGCAAGCAACATGTTTCCGCATTACTTTAAATCGAAATTGATTTGAATAAAATGTGTGCTTTGAAATGAGAACAGTTAAAAATATCGTATGTTTCAGGCATTGGCATTGGAAGGATTTTTTCAAGGGGGGGCAATCGTGGATTTTTCCAAAGTCAGCCAAAAACATATTTCCAGAGGGGCAAAAGTTATGAAATTTCATTTTTCCCTCTCGTAACTGAGATAGCAATCTTTTTTTGCAAAAAATGTAATAGAAAAATGTCAAATTTTAAAATCAATGGGGGACTTAGCCCCCTGCACCCCCCTTCTGACGCCCATGGTTGCAGGATATAAAGAGCATTGTAATTGTTGATCTGGTAGAATTATGAGCTGATAGGGAATCAAAAATAGCACTGGTTTAACTAAATGACTAGCAGTGGTAGCAGTGGCGACAACAGTAGCCTATTCAGTATGGTCATTGATGTCTATAAGGTGTCAGTGGGGAAACAAGTGAGGATCACGTCAATTTGTGATATGAGTAAATAAAATTAACGGCTAGCGCTAAGTAGTGCACTGGGTTGAGCACGCGTTGATCCGATTCCCGATCGATTTATGTCTAAAGAACGGTATTTGCGGCCTGCTCGCCCACGTGTTCAGCGTTAACAGGTGGGCGCACGTGAATGATCCACGCGTGGTGCTGCCATTGACTTGCTACCGTTGTACAAAATTAGCGGCGTGGTACCCCGGTGGGGAGTAAGCGGAGATGGGCGCTAAAGACCACTCGTTTCACTCCAAAGAGGCACAAAACGAGTGTAATAAAACTTTATTTATCAAAACAAAATCGATTTTACTGGAAAGCATCACCAGTTATAGTTATTTTTAATTTCAATAGAGCCGTCTAAAGAAGGTCTCGGGAACCTATCGCTCACGATCTGTCTGAAATTAGTTTTCTCGGAAAGTTACCAATGAACCTCAGCATAAACTCTGCGTAATGTACACTTTTTGTGTGTGAAACGGTTCGGAATTTGACGTAATTTAACAGGGTTGCATTGAGAAGGAGTATAAGTCTGAAGTGATAAACCCCTTTCACAGTTTAATGCAAATGCTATGTTTCAGCATAAGCCTTTACAGTAGACTTGATTATGTTTGAAACACACGTGTGTTTTAGTTGCGTCTTTTTGCTGCAAGAAGTTGGTACCGAGTTTGTTCACCGCGTCACAGTTGAAAGTCGAATACCCCTGGTCGTATCCAGCGGTCCAAACTACTCGAGAAGCCATCAACCAAGTTTGTCAACTTCCATAAACAGGTGAATTCGAAAATGCTACGAAAATTAACAAACACAAAAAATTGGCTTTGCTGTTTCATTGCTACTATAGAAGCTGCGTTTGTCTTTGCGTGTTATGCAACGGTGACATTATTACAGTCACAAACAAACATTGTACAGTACGTTTCTGCAAACAGCAGTGCAATATACGTTTTATGTAAATCCCATCTGCCAAATACTTTTAATTTGCGCTGATTTTTTTTGTTGTATATTTTTACGCGAAAACACAAAAGCTAATACGAGAATGAACTGTTAGACATGGCGTTTATCCTACTGTATGCAGAGAAAATGCAGGCCCTAGCCTCTACACCAAATGGTTTGAAACAAACGCTCAATTCGTCTCACAAAAGTTTGGTTCGTAAACAATTGCAAAATCGTCTCTGGCAGGAGTGCCACGCCCGATCACTGCAACAGCCAAGACTGCGAACCCGTCACTTTTTCTTGTCAACATTGTTGTTTGTCGAGCGCATTTTGTTTGCCCTCGATAGGAACTACGTTCAGCGGCCCGGGACTCGAACATTAGTTCTGTTCGCAACAAGAATAAATCTTTTGTGATTGACATCTCTGAAACCGAACAAAATGTCACTGAACGATGCGTATATTTAATTTCTGTTTGAATAAGACTGAAACTGACCTCACACCGGATAAAAAAGCCGACAAAATCCCGTGCCTGAGGAGAGGTTCCCGCTTGGAATATGTAAAACAGCGGGACCGTTCATGTGTGGCGCTCCTACAATGGCGACATTGCGATTGTTTATCACTCAAGCAATTTGCTTGCAAATTAATATTTCAAATTAAGGAAGCTCCATAGGATTCGCACCTTCAAAAAATTGAGAAGCTTGAAGCTTTGCATCTGAATACGTTCTGCAGACCTATCTTATCGATTTCGCCGCCTGTCGAGGTCAACCGCAACGGCGAAGAACTTGAAGTAGCGGTAAGAGTGGAAAGTTTCATGGAATCCTCGCCGTTCGTACGGACCGCGCTGAGAATGGGGTTTTCACATCTACGAATACGTCAAGCTGTTAAATCGTAAGTATATGATGTGGATAAAAAAATAGACGTGATAGGTTTAATTCACCACGTCACCATTTTCAGTGCACAGGGCGCAACCTTGTAACACCATGGTGTCATGTTCAGTTACAACTGATCCTGTACCTTAACTGCTTTAGAAGATACAAAATCTGCTCAACGTAGTTGGAGTAAAAAATCGGATTCTCGACCAAGGCCATGCTGTAGGGTAGGCCGTAGGCCCTTTGCTCAGTGAGAAATTTGATACGAAAAGGTTTCTCCAGTGAGGCTTACATGGCTTCATATATTAGGTTTAGCGCTATAGCAAGGTACAAAAAATTAAATGTTGCTCTACAAGTGTGTAAAAGTCGTGCACTCAGAAGAGATAAAATCGTTGCTGACAAGTATTTAGCGTCCATGACCACACGTCAATACTTTTTTCCGCCGGACTGCTTCAAACATCGTAATAAGATGTTTTGCCTGAAAAAATTTTTCAAAAATTTAGCCTAAAATAATTTGGCGCAATCAACATCCATCGGTAAAGAGTTTTAGATAGGCTACATTGAGAAATCTTCTACGGTTTGTCGAGATTAAATTTACCCCAACTCATTGGAGAAAAAGGTGTTTTTTTCCACGATCCCACCCAACGTTTCCTCTATTTCACCACTTGATGGGCAAGTGAACTAAAAAATTCTGAAGATAATGCGTGCAATGCAAATAATTAAAAATGCAGACGAGAAGATTAAATTACGCTTACGGAAGCTATTTTCGAGAGTTTGGAAAAGCCCTGCTGCTGGCGGTGGCCTAAACGCACTTAGCGACAGCCACGTACACTTCTTATCTTCCCTGGCCGGTGTTAACTGTTTACTTTCAAAGAGCATTGCTTCACTGTTACAGAGAGATTGAAAGGAACAACCGTGTTTTTCAAAACACTGAAGAAATTATAGATGCATTGAATCCAACCACAAACATGCAGAACACTTTGGGCGATCGTGCTACTTCACATAACGCTGAAGATTTTGTTGAACTTCGGTCTCTTGAAGAGCGACGATCATGCAAACGATGCCGTCACGCACCAGCGCGTACAGTTTTTCTTCCATGCTGCCATCTGTGTTGCTGCACGGCCTGCTCTTCCCACTGCCACGACTGTCCGGTTTGTGGATCGGTGATAACAGAGAAAATTCAAAGTTTCATTTGCTGACACACTCAAGGCTGTTCACTTCGCTTTGAAAGAGAAATAATAATGGGTTGCGGTTTTTTTTATTCAAAGCAATAACCACTGTTCATTGCAGCAACAAAATTATCTTTCTTTGTATCGGTGAGATCTGCCATTTATTTTATAATCAGAGGCATGTCCCTGCGGTCACGCTCGAAGAAATTTTTGCTTTACCCTTTTTTCTGAAAATTTCAAATTCAATAAATTTTTGTGTAATCAATACCTACAGTCAGGGGTGTAGTGGGGCGGGAACGCGTGGGAACGGCGTTCCCACACTTTTTCATGTTTTCATGAGCATTCATTAAATACTCCTTAAAAATTAGTTCGAAGCTGTTTTTAAAATGGATAGTTTATTGGGTACGTTCTCACACCTCATTTGTTAGCATAGCATCCCTGCCTACAGTGCATAGAAATATAAGGGTTCACGCCTCGGACCAAGCTTTTTGCCGTCGGAATATGATCACTGACCGTGCACTGCTAGAACCAGTCGAAGCACTGAAGACAGTAGGTTATAAAACACATGCTGCGTATACAATTGCCACATAACAGCGACTCTGAATTGGTTGTTAGCTGCATTGTGTCATGCGTTGGTTTCACTTCAAAATTTTTCAGGTATCAGCTTGCAATCAAACCTTATCCTATTTTAAGTACTTTGATTAGTCGGTCATTTGCAGAAATTTTCCTGCGCATTTCTTGTTTTCTGGAAGTCGAAGCTACGCAATCACTTCAAAATAGGTAAACGTATGTGAATTTCTGTTCGGCCCGCTTCTTTTACCACGGCGATTAAAGCCTATGTTTCAGAAATTACATCAAAGCCTGCTCAAAATATGATGCGTAATACGTTTGTCAAAATACTCATCACTGTTTGCACAAATGAAATTTTACTATGCAAGGTATGCAGGCTACTTGTATGTTTCGTTTACAAAAAAGGTTCAAAATTTTTTTTGAAATATGCGAAAATGTTTGTAGAAAAACTGTTTTTGAGTTTGAAGTTTCCACAAATTCACAATCATAAAACGTTTACCGCTACCAAAAATCTGTCAAGAGCAATGACTGCGATACTCTATAGGTGAAAAAAATTAATTGCACACTTTTAGTTCAGCTGCGCAGGAAAAATATGCAGGACTATTCTGTGTTTCATCAAATATTAATATCATTCTTCGTACTTGTGTGAGATTTAGTGTAGTCCCTATTTTACCTCCTCACTGTTGTAACTGCATTTTTGTATTGAAGTGATATTCTGAAACGCATTGGCGAAGTTATCTTGCAAATAAGCTTTGATATACAGTATGATATTGCAGTTCATACGCTTGCTGTCAGTTAGAAGACAGATTCGTTTACATAGTTTAAAATAATGTAAGATTACTTGTTTTTGTGCTCTTGTAGTTCGTATCAACTGCTTGCTTCGTGATAGAATTCAACTCATTGTTATCTTTGACCAGACGAAGATGCTTCGATGAACACTGAACGTAAGATAAACAACTTTTGAGGGCTCAAATCTTGTTTATCAAGTTTACAGCTTTCTTGCAGAGATAAGGAGTATGTTCACTGAGTTAATGAGATGCACGTGAAGCAAAAAACAATTTGGACAACAATAGCTGTAGTATGCACTTGAAACTTTTTTCAAGCACATACCTTGAATCATACGGTGTTTCGAGGACGGGCCACAGAAGCTGATAGATTGGGTTCGATTCGGGCATACCTAAAACTTAAAAATTGATACTTGTGGCCTGTTCAACCTCACACTCGACGCTCATGGCTGAGAGCAAGGAAAAGGTTGCTGTCACGTTCGGTACTATCATTGACTCGATCGCCACCAACGCGGCATTCACTACGAAAGTAGCCGCGTGGTCCCGGCTCAAGCATGACCCCATGCAAAGTTTGGAAGTGGCGTAGCCAGCCCAAAAATTTTGTGGGGGTCAAAATGTTTGATTTTAGGCGAATAACACTATTTTGGTTTTGAAAAATGCTTCTCAAAGCACAAAATGACGATGTTTTCCAAAAGTTTGGGGGGACATGGACCCTTTGCCCCCCCTGGCTACGCCCATGAAGTTTGGCGCCACATACCAGTCTGAGATTCCAAAATTAGTGCGGAAACGAGAAGAATGGAACTGAACCTGATACTTTGAATCTAAGCAGTGTGACTGAAAAGAATGAGATTTTATTTGAGCTAAAAAGTGTAAACGAGTCTTCAAGCGGCTAGCGCAGAAAAGCTACAACATCTTATTCCTCCAGCACAAGAATTCGATTTTTGCGTGGTTCTAAACAAAACATTTCTTGTCGACTAATTACTTCAATTTACCGTGTATGTACAAACTTAGTAAAACATAGGACGAACGTAAGTTCGTGAAATCTTATCTGGAGAACGAAACAAACGAAAACGCAAAATCATCTTTAGAAAGAGCCAGAAAAATGAAAAATTTTGATGAGTGTGAGATTACACGCATAATGCGGGATGAACCGAAAATTGAAATCTAGGAACTTTGTTCCTTTACGGTTCGCAAATTATTTCCCTAGTTACAAAAATGATTCTTATTAGCGACGTCAAAGATTAAATAGACTCAGTGTCTTATTTGTGTCTTCACCCGATGAAAGCTTTCCCAAAGGTTTAACGGACCGACCATTTATGTATACGGTGATACGATGCAGGTTAGTTCCATTGGCGAAGCCTGCAGTTCTGCTGTAAAAACTGAGAAACCTTGAGACCAGAATTAAGCGCTCAATGGTCACTTCCTCAATTTTGAAGTTGACTCGCGGAATGTTTTATGTGACATGAATGATGTAGATTTGCACCGCTGCAGGTTGTTGACACACATCAACCATAAGTAACTCGGGTTGACCTTCAACGAAAGCACAAAGTTACCGCAAATAACGCGGAGGAAGCGATGGACCGAACGGTAATTCAGTGATGAAGTAATCAGCAGCTTTGAAATAAAATTTTGTTTGTTCTGTTTCTTCAAAAAGTTACGAAAGCCTACCCCGTAGGCACACGTAACAGCGTATCTGGTTGAAGGTCTAAATCAGGGATCACCAACCTTTTTGAAACTGAAAACTACTTCATGAGTGCGGATTAATGCGAAGGGTTATTAGTATGATGCACACTTCTGAAATAAAAAATTTGCTCAATTTATCTTTAATTATGTTACCATTAACAAAATTCATGATATGCATCAACAGTATGTGAAGACACTGACCATGTTAATGTTATTTTCAGAACAGGCCCGTGGGCGACCCGCGTGGTCCGTGTGGGCGACCTGGTCCCCGCGGGCATTTTGGAGAACACTGGTCTAAATTACAATGATCTTGTTTGCGACGTAAAGGTGCGACCCTCAGTTTTCATTTTTTTCGGCTGTAACATCACGAACGTCAACCGCTTCTACAGCAGCATGGAAATGCAATAAAAAACTACAAAAATGTGTTGCAAACTAAACACACTTACCGCTGTTATAAACTAGAATACGTATTGCTTTCTGCGAAAATAAGCTCAAATAGATTTTGCTTGTACCGAGATGTAAAACTCAGTGATCGAGACTCCTCCCGAGACACATTTTTGCGAGTCTCGGTCTCGAAGACTTCAGGTCTCGGTCACAAGCCAATGTCTTGAGACTTTGAATACTGCAACGATATGGGTTAGTAAAGTTTCTGAAATTCAACATGTTTTGTTGAATTGTCGGTTGTACCTGCAGATAAGGAAAAGTCAAAACAGGCTTTTGGTTTTTCCTCACCTGCAGATACCACAGACATTTTAAGCCAAGATAAAATGCCACAAATTCGAAAAAGTTCAGGTTGGAAGTGGTGATGACATTTTTTGAAAATTTCGTCAAATCCAAATATTTTCCAATCTCCGAGTCTCGATCTCGAATTTCAAGTCTCAGTCTCGAATTTTTTGATGAAGTCTCGGTCTCGAGATTACGGTCTCGACTATACATCACTGGCATACTAAAACCAGAACACACCGCGTAGTTTGCTTTCATGAAACTTGGTGATTGTGGTCTTTTCGATTAAGGCTAGCTTCAAAATGTTTGGTTTAATCTAGCAAATCAGCGGCATTTTTACATAACGCTTTGATCGTCAAGGTTACAACGGGACATTAAGGAACAAGAAAACTGAAACTTCAGTTAAGGTTGCTTTCCATTTATATCGAAACGTCACAGAAATATTTTGTCTTTCCCTCTACTTGGGTCTGATGTCAGACAAAGAAAAGGTTGATCATTGGTCTGTTTCATATCCGGTGATCAGGGGTTTGGGCTTGCACTAAAAAACTTTTTGCCTTCGTTGAAATGTTAACGAAACCTGGAGATTTGCAAGCGTTCCAAAATCTAGTAATCGCATGTTTTCTGTTTAAATACAACAACGTGATTCACATATGTGTTTCAACGAATGCACAAGTGTTTGAGTGGATCTCAAACTTCCCTTATTTCAAACATAGAAGGCCATGCAAATCCGAAAGACCTTACAGTCACATCCAAAACAAGAGTGTTGAAGGCTCTCCTTGACATGACAGCCATTTGTTCGGCACACATGGCAAATACATGTTGTTTCAGAGGTTTATGAAGTCAAGGCCCTCATTTTTACTATTGTAGGGTGACCCAAAGAAACAGAACCCGAATGGGATCCGCTGTGTTAGAGACAATCTTGCATACGTCGCACAAAGTGTAACGCATTCCTTTTTGGGATATTCCTGATTTTTGCTTTGCTTGCTGCTTTAAGTTCACTGATTGTTTGAAAGTTGTTGTGGTACACATTATCGTACACGCTTTAAGATGCCTCATAGTAACGATGTTGGGCTTCAACTCCGGTGAATGCGGTGCCCACTCAACGCCGCGCTTCGTCGTGATCAGTCTCTCTTGAAATCGCTCTCCCAGCCAGGCTAGAGTCATTTGCAGTCATTTGATGTGAGACGTCTCAGGAAATAATCAGAAGTTTCGGGATGGCGAAAGTTTGTTTATGCAATCATTTTATTTTTCATAGTGATTTTGCTTGTCGTTTCATCATGCATAAAATTGAAAAGGTTCAACTTATGGCGAAGAAAGAAAAGCAAAGCAGAATCCACCACAAAATGCATCTTCGGTTGAAAATTAAGAGCAAGACTTGTTTTAACGAATCTTTACTTAAAATGAGTTGAAACTAGTGGTTCAGCCACTTCTTCCAAATATTTTCCTTGTTTTATTCCGCAGCACGCACTCACGCTGATCATGCAACCAGGTTTAGAAAAATTGTTCTAAGCCGATAATATTTCCTGGAACAATTATTTCGCCATTTGTTCCTTACTTGTGTCAAATTTGCCTCGTTCATCAAAGGTTACTGCGATACAACTTTCAATCAGCTTGAAATAGTTTTCGCTAATTCTACACAATTTAAGTTTTTCACAAGTCGCATTTTTCACAGACCATCAAACCAGCAACTTTCATGCCAGTGAATACATTTTTTAAAATCCAAGTTTTTTTTCTTTGTGATTACCTAAATGATGCGCTTGTACACAATAAATCTGAAATATTCGAGAAGTGTGTTATTATGCACGTTCATTACGGGACCCATCACTAATGTTTGTTACTTTAAAAAAAACGACATATCTTCTTTTACGATTCTCCAAGTAATTAAAACACTTGGAATTCGAAAGAAATTAGCTTTGAGTTCAAGGCATAACAAGTGTTGCCTGAAGTAGTCTAATATTGATCTGTCTCAACGTATGCAGAGTCCCAGAAAACGTTGAACTTGGTTTTGCTGACTTAAGAACCCTCTTCTGCAAGCTCTGACGTCAACCTGCCCGAGCGTGCCTGCGTCCAAAGCGCGGCTGGTCTTGCAATAAATATAGAAACGGCTTTTAATTCAGTTTTGTAAAATCTTGTAAAAAATATTTCATCGAGCGATATAACATAATCCGCGTAAGAACTCAGTAGTAAAGAATTAATAAAAGACAAACAGTTCAAAGTAAAGCAACGCAAATCAAATGACACGCACTCAAGACAATAAAAACTGTATATCCAAAACAGCCCCTAACAAATTTTCTTGTACGCTGATTAGCATAGATAATAATAAAATAGAAAATCTTTATTTTGTTGTAAACTGCTTAGTGTTTCAAAGATTTTTTCCATTCACCCAAGGGTGTTGGACAATGTTGGCCAGTGTTGGCCTGCCTTCCGGCTTTGTTGAAAGCATCCAGTTGATGAGGTGCTTCGCTTCGTTGCTTATGTTGGCCTAAACATCAAGAACAAAGTAATCAAAGGTTCGTCCTCCAATCCTGATCACTAAACTCCCGACGTATAGAAAATCTCGCAACGTTTTTCTTTGTACAGCAGGTATAAAATAAACATTTGCACTTGAGAAACCAGAATATAAACGATAAGCTCGTAACAAGTAATTTCTTCCAAGAAACGCGCTGATCGTGATGCTTGAAGCACAGTGGGAGGAAATTAATCAAATCTCAGTCAACCATGAACCTTCGTCTGATGGCGAAAAAAAGCTCAACATCGATTAAAAGTCGATAGTTCAGTCAAAAGTAGGAGCAAATGTAAATTAAAAGTTGCCTTTATGTAGTTATTCCACGTCAACGCTTGCATTGGCGGCGATTATCTCAGTGGTAGAGTGTCCGCCTCCGAATTGGAACGTTGAACGGTCTACGGCCACTGAGTGTCTTACCGTAGTGCTCCTTGAGCAAGAGCGTTCAGCCGGCCCTGGCATGTGCGGGGCCGAATGCAAGACCTAGGCGCGGGGCCCCTCTGAGCAGTGGTGTTATGATGTCAACGTGTTCAGTCAACCGTTCTATGCTTTTTGATGATGATATTTTAGCAAAATAACTATATAAATATCAAAAACGGAGTTAATCTGCATGCTGACTACATGATGACACAACAGTTTCTTTTATGGGGCGCTGGCATAGCTCCTGTATCCCACAGCTACGTCCATGTTTAAGACTAACAGCATGTTGCTGTTGTGGAGATTGAACGGTGTACCGCTACCACGCGTAATTAAGCCGGAAGTTGTAAAGGGAACTCTGTAATAGAGGTCTGAGCGGCAAAGTCAAGTGCAAAGTTACGTCAATCAAACCGAACTGGCAAGCGAATTGAACTTATAATGCAATTACTTCACTCTTGTTGAACAACACTTTCGTTCAAAGAACACCTGACTTGGAGAAAACTGCTAACATGAGCTGATTAGTGATTACTAATTACTTATCTTGCTTTCGGTAACCACAAGCGTAGACGTATTCTTGTATACAAAGGCGAGTCAGGGGGTGTCTAGGGGGCCATGCCCTCCAAAATTTTTAAAATATTTAGTCATTTTGTGCTTTAAGAGGTAATATTTCAAACAAAAAACTGTTGCTAGCCTAAAATAAAAAATTTTGCTCCCCCCCAAATTTTTTAGCCTCGCCCATATTTTCCGGCTGGCTACGCCACTGCTTGCATAAAGGTAATGTCGGGGCGCACGACCAAGGTAGACCAATTATCCCCTTTGTGGCGCAATACACGAAATAAACAGACTTCACAAGGAGAGCAACCCATGCAGCCGCCCAAAGTTCCCCAAAAGCCCAATTTTATAGTTATTCATTATGCTTCACTATGCATGGACTTGAAATTCAAACTGTTTTTTATGAATTAGAAATGTAATGTACAAATATTTTATAATTACCACACCATATATGTAGAAACACTTATCAAACGCAATATATAATGAACATGTTTGACTGATGAAATAGAAGCATATAGCCGCCCATTATATTGATCAATAGGAACGAAAGTGCTGAATGACATTCACAATTTTTGCCCTGCCTAATTAAGCTGCAGAGAAGCTTAAGTGTCCTGTACGTTTATGAACCTGGACTTTGAAATATTGTTTTTCTACTTACTGTATTTACGCTCGCAAAAAGACAAATCACAAAATAACTTGGTGAGACTGCAAATGATAAAAGTAGGCTACTTGCACGACCGCCAAATAACATGGAACAGTTTCGTGGGCAAAGTAAAGGATGCTAGTTTAAAGTGCGAACACTTCACAAAATTTTGCGATGGTTGCATGAGATTTTGGCCTTCACGGGATCAATATCTAATCTTTGTCGTGTGTTTCAAGGTCGTCGAGTTAATTTTATTTTTACAAAATATTAAAATATCTAGTCTATGTCAAAATCTTCCCACTGAAGCGAAACTGCAAACCTTTATCAAAATGCAGATGACCCGCAACCAACCAAAAACTTTCCAAAACAGAAGGATCTTTCGAGAACTGAACAATGTTACGTTGGAAAAAATGCCATCGAAGTTAATACGACAGACACTCTTCTTGACCTGCTCAGTGCGAGCTGAATCACTACACACCTCGTCTTCAGCAGCTGTGGGTCTACTGCAGTCTTAACTGGCACTAGTAATAACTAACTTCTATGCATAAAGTGTGGGACATGGTGGATATGACGCCCTAGCATGAGAATTGAGCACGTTTGGTAACGTTGGATAAATAACGGGAAATTAATCGTTTATTCAAACGAGATAATTATTTGCTAACAATCAGATTCATAAGCCTTTCTACAAATCTCGAGCGCAAGGAGTATCTGGCAAAAATAAACAACCTTCCTAACCACCATGGAGCCGGGTCCAATGCAGCTGCATCGGTTGCATTAGCTTAAGACCGGCCCTGCCGCCCCGACAAAAAAGCATTACTTAGGCTTGGGCCTGCCGCCAATTTTCGTGAATAAAGCCATTGCATTGCATGTGATCTATAACAAGAAAAAAAACGAATGCATGAAAGAAAATCTCTTAATTACGAACATGTGGATAAGAAAAATCCAGTTATATTTCATAATGTTGCTGACAAAGCTATATACGAATTTTGATTTCTTAAGGTATGTTTGGAATTTTCAAACTTTCTCTGTCTTTTGAATACACATCCGTTATAGCCGAATTTTACGAAGTTTTTCGCTTTCGTTGTTTTAAAAAGCCAGGAGTTGCAAAACAAAAGATTTAAAGCAATTGCCAACGCTTAATCTTTCGGCAGCGTATTGATCCATCAAAGCAACAAATATCACCTTGAATTCGTACTTTCCTTGCGAAATTTTCCCTTTGCTTTTAAAAGGAATCTCTCCGCAGAGCATGTCGAACAGCAGTACACCAAGGCTCCACACTGTGGCTGTCCGACCACAGTAGTAGTGCTGCACAGTATTTCATTGTTGAGTAAATAAACGCAATACATCGTTTGTTAGAAAAAATCCGGATAACACCAAAAGCAATTAACACTTTGCTGTCTACGAAAAAAACATGAGAAGCCAGTAGTCACCTCGTTGAACCACTCAGGCGGGTAGAATTCAGGCGTGCCTGAAAAATCCGTGTATGGTCGATCGTGTAAATATGTACCACAACCGAAGTCGATAATTTTGGATTCTCCGGTGTCTCTGTTTAAAACTATGTTTTCGTCTTTTATGTCTCTGTGGACAACTCCTCGTAAGTGGATGTAATAAACGGCGCTGACAATCTGCAAAATAATTTTGCGGAAAATGATTGAAACACTGTTGAGCAAGTTTTAAACATCTGGCCAGATTTAAAATTCCCACTCACAGTTTCTTACAATTTTGCCCACACTGGCATGAATAATTCAATAAATGATGCAAGCACAGCACCCAATATTCAGTTATTATAACAAGCCGGCGCCTCACATGCCATCGTAAAAAATTTAATCGCTTTAAACCTCACCTAAAATGTTCAGAGGCGTGAATTTGAAATGCTTCTTCAAGTTTTGGTTAAGTTCGTGTATTTTGGACTTGGTTCACCATCGTTGCGCACTGCACTGCTTTTTGTGTTTTGACCTCGTCGTTCCTGCTACCGCTCGTTTTTAAAACTTAGGCTAGGACGCTCGGAATTCGAGACGACATTACAAATCCAACGCGTCATGGACATGGTNCCCAAGAGCGTCAGCAATCACGTCCACTGGCATCGACCTGTTGGTCACTCACATTGAGGAAAATGTTTGTAAAACTGAACATTTATTTTAAACAAGAATCCTTTTTTAATTCTTAATTTTTAACAAGAATCTTTTTTTAATTCTTGTTAAAAAATGCTGTAGGTTTTATGAGATGCTGCTTTGATTAGTCAGGCATTGAAGTATTTTGTAGTGACGTATAAGTTAAGCTGCACCTTTAAGATATTCTATGGCACTGTATTGGCATCTGATTGTCTGAAAACGTGACAGAAAATAAATCATGCATTTTTATAGGTTTGAAATAATTTCGACGTTAAAATCAATTGAACTTGCGACTTCCGTAAAGTAACCATAATGCAAATGATATGGTTTTTGGTATTATCATTCACTGACAACTGAAACGCTACTTCAGCCCTAAGGCATTTTAACGAAGCAGTGGAAATCAGACGTTTGCTAACAAAAATGTTACAATTGTCATGAAAAGCTTCCTGCCACAACGTCTTTACGGCCATTTTGAAATTTTGGTAAAAATATTAGGCACAGATATTTAATTTTTAAGTGTGAAACTACGTTTTGATTCGGTGATTATAAATTTTTAGAGTTATTGTCAGACTTTACTTGAACTCAGTAACGTAAACCTACATTTTAGGTGCTTTGGAATCTCTGATAGGGTTTACGAAACCAGAGTTCAAACATTCAAAAAAGCAAAGACCAAATTTGATCGGAAATCTGGATTTAAATGACTACACCATTTATGAGCCCAGATTATGAGCAATCTGTTGAATTCATTTATTTCACTTTTTGCGATGTTGTTTCTGTTGAAAATAGGTTAGAAATAAGTCACTGCAGATAATGGAAACAAAATAAATTGAGGTTCAGGAACAGTTGGCTTAAATTTTTAGGTTTGGAGTAGATGTTTAAAAGTATTTGATCATAAAAGGTCGTGAGCAGGAAGGTTTGATCGACAATAAAGAAACGGAGTTTTCAGTTGGCAGAATTTGCCTTCAAATCTCTGTTATGTTGCTCAATAATTGCGCAAAATACCACGCTTGCGAAACAAAACTTCAGGCGCTTTGTTTCGTGAATGCTTACTGTCGAATTATGGATTAGTTTGCCGACCGCGTGTCCATTACAAAAAAACTTTTAAGAAAGAAATCAACCGCTCATGTCGCCCTTCCTCATTCCGAGCCACATTGCTAATGATAGGTTGAAAAGCTAACTGATAAACAATCGTCGAACTGAGCCAATGGTGTCGGTCATAGAATTGTGGCCGGTTAAGTGGTAATAAGCTATAGGCTCTAAAGCAGTGGTTTTTAACCTTCCAACTCCGGTGATCACTCTTCCTAAAGATATGGCTTGGGGCCCCTCGTCTGCATTGTGTCATTAGTCAAAGTGGCGGTCGTTGTCGTTTGTGCATCTGAGAGTTTAAAAGGAAACCCTTTTTTTCTGGGGACCCCATAAGAACCACTGCTCTAAAGTAAACCTACTTCATTTTTCTNCAATGGCAGTCATTATTTATGATTTTCGCGATAGCACAGGATAAACAGTAACCATCAAACGACCCTCCTAAAACTATCACGTGGCTTCATCTCATGGTTTCAGAATGCTGGCAAGGAGATTAGATACGTGCCGCACGTGTCATACGTAGTCCGTGCTACAAACCTGCTTAAATATCATGCATGCTTCCTTCTCCTTCATACGGCCTACTTCACGAATGTAATCGAACAAATCGATTGAGTTCTGTGGACGCTCCATTATCAGAATGAACGAGTCGAGACACTCATACCAATCCAGCAAACGTATGATCCCTTTGTGACCATTCACTCTACAATGACAGAACAGAAGCAGGAATTAATGTCCACGACGCATGCGTCAATCGAGCAGAGAGTGCAGCATGGGGAAAATGTCACGCGCTTTATCGCTTTTATTAAGCGCAAAGGTAAACATTTAAAACATGCTCTCCCACAAAGTACGCTCAAGAATATGATCATTCATTTCGGCCATTCATATGCTATCGATCTATCTAGAAAAGCACATTCGCCTTCTTTGCGGCAAAAACGCTACGATTTCAAGCTTTTATAATGCTGAAGCTGAAAGCGGCATGCTGCAAATATTTCAGATCATGAAAAAGAGCTCAAAGTGAACGTAAATCAGCGACAGCGAATGCACCCGCGCGAACCATTGAACTGAGCCATTAGAACCGCCAGCTGGGCATCAGACAAAGGTTTCTAATGCCATTGGAAATACAGCAGACTCCCGCCCTACACGTGTCCTTTAGGGAGTGCACCTCCCCGTAGACGAGTATTTCATCGGCGACGAATGTCTGCGAAGCCCAAACCTGATCATTTTTACACCTAAAATTCTTATACTGGTTAGAGCGGTAGATAAAAGTTCGCTTAACGCTTAGCAAAAAGATTTTAAATTATGCTCGGTTCCTCACTTGATCATCAGGGCTATTTCCTGCGGCACAGTTCGGCCCTGAACTCGCTCCCAGCGCTTCACCTTCTCCCGCATGATTCTTTTGATGGCGACTGGTTGCTTATCGGAGGTCCGAGAACCGGCGTAAACCATCCCACCACCGCCTACACCGATTATACCTTCCACATTGTACACATCAGAAAACGACTGACTGCAAAAAAAGAGAAAATGTTAGTTGGCACTTCACTTGTTGACAAAAGGAAGAAGTTATATCTCAGTATTCTCTTTTCTTCAATCGCTGCTGACGTCACAAAATAACAGGCGCTGTCGGCGGTTTAGGTAAATATCGATTGTTTAGTGATTTAGTCAGATTCACAATAACAGTAACAAAGTTTTATGATTGTCTCTTAAGTTGACTTACGGTTTATTGATTCGAGATGAGACTGTTTCACACTCTTTGTGGTTCGCTTGTTTTTGTTTGCAGTTACGGTTTTGACTGAACACAACTTGTGAAGTTGGAGTAGAGGTCTTACTGTGAACGCGACCGCAGTGCGTTCTTGTTTTTTGGTTAACATTCAGTAGCGCATTCGTAGACTTATCGCTGCAGCAAGATGTTACGGAAAGGCCGCGTTTAATTTTTTTGGAGCACGGTGAGTGGTTGATGGAGTCAAATTTTCTTGAGTGAAGTTTTTCCTGAACGGGACAACGACAGTTGCTGGGCACTGCAGCTACGTCACTTGGCGCAATGCGTTCTAGCTTGGAGATCCTGCTGTTGTCTGAATTTGTCTTCACATTATTATCAGACAAATAGCTTGAGGTGTGACTGGAGTGTGAGTAAGATTTTTTTTCCTCTGCAGTAGCTTTGTGGTATTGTGGGTGACGACAGCAAGAAATGGAAGTCAGCGTTTGAACTGTACCAAGAGAAGCTTTGAACGCAGTAGAATGCACAGAATCTCTTCTTTCATCCGACGGGTTTTTATGCAGCAAAGCGTTTGCTGAAAGGTTTGGTTCAGCAAATGACTTGAACGCGGGTTGAACGGAAATAACTCGCTCACTGGCACGTGACCGGCGCTCATAGTTTGCAGACATGGAAGTTTCCGTTTGATGCTTGGCTTGTTCCAGGTTGGTAACCATGTGAACAGTGCGATGCGCCGTCGATTGATGCAAGTTATCCTCCCCTTCCGACCTTGACCAATCGTTCGGTCGTGGAAGAACCACTTCCGTCGTTGACGATAATCCTTTCAGAGATCCTGGGGGGGCAGTTAGAACACCGGGAATAATTGAGGGCGCAATCATGCAAAACATTTCACGCAACATTTGACGAACAGCTGCAAATGGAGCAATATTGCAAGCAAAAATTAGGCTAACGTATACTTCGAACTGGCACAAATAAAGATGTGTCACGTTCTTGTTAAATATTCTTTGAAAATCTCGATTTTATGTCGACTTTGAATGAGTTTAGAGAACCACGCCTTCTCACATCAAGATTTTCCAAAATAAAGCTAATGTAACTCTGCGTAATTTGCAATTACAAATGTAATTTTTCTTTCAATTAGAATCTCAGTATTTGAAAGTAACAAATTACCTTTGAAGTAAGAAATTACGAGGCTTTGAAACATTAAGACGAATCTGACAATAATTTAATCTTTCTGATAGTATAGGTGCCGTCATAGGCAATTGGTCATTAGATTCATTAATCTACCGTAGTCTGTATTTGAAGCAGTTAGTCATTTGCAAAGCTTTATCACTAAACAAAGTTCCTGCTCGTTGCAGGATACAGCGTCTTAGTGATGCTGCTTTACCTTGCTGACAAGACTACTTCAGCTTCAGCTGAAACAGGAAATTCTTTTTAGGATATCAACATCACCCGCCTGCGCGGTTTCTAGAGGTTTCGAAACTTATTCGACTCAGCGATAAACTCCGAAAGCTCACCAGAAGTCGTCAGTCACTGTCGCCTGCCGTTGCTGGCCTGGTGACATTCATTTTCAGCGGCAGAATGCCATGCAGAGGGCATTTGTTCAACGAAACCTTTTCCTCAAGCTTGCTTTTCCCCCAGTTGCTTACTTTGTCTGAACGCATAATAACAAGGTTCGATAAGTATCTTCCCGTCACGTCCACGTAACGTTACGTCTGGCTCAAGAGCATTTCTCCCATCAATTGCATCATTAACGCCGTTGAAGGTGACCCAGCGTTCAGTTTAGTTTAGCGAAAAAAGTTGTTAAATGTTTCAGTAAATATTCCCACTACTGAATGTGTTTATATTTAATGATTCTGCTGGATGCTTCTACAAGTTTAGCTGTGACGTTTCCCATGGCCGACTCGAACGTTGCAGATTTCGCTGTTGTTTTCAAAACGTAAACATATGACGTCTGTGATATCACTAAAAAAATTGCTTGTGAAATTCAACTACGTAACCAAGTAAAAACGTGCCTGAATTTTGTTGCATAAGTCGACTAGGACTTTCCGTGAAATGGCGCACTGCGAAGCAACAGCGACAGACATTCAATATTCTGACATATTTGAAAATTCTTCCATACGTTTGGGCGAGACAATAAAGTTTTTCGTCAGTCTGCGCGTTTGTTCAAATGCCTGATCGCGTTTTTTCCTCTCTTACGGTATATCAAGATCTGGATTTCTGTTTAAATTTACAAAAGAACGCAAAGTTTTAACAAATCTGCTACACTAACAATTCGCTTTTAATCTGAATAACAGTCAACTTTCTTGAGAAATTTGCAAAATACAAGCAACCTTCGTAAAAAATTTGAAAAAAAACTGTTGTTTTCTATAATTTGGGAAAGCAACCTTATTATGAAATGCAGAAGCAGATCGCAGAATGTCCAGAAGTAGGCTACAGAAAATCTCCACCTTCATGCTATTCATCTGCAGAATGTTCAAGGGAATAAATCATGCGGAACTGCAAGTTGCTTGAAAGCCTACCTGTCTATATAACATCACTTTGTGGTCCGCTGTCAAAGTGCATAAATGAGACTTTCCTACCTCAACCGTGCACAGTATTACCACGAACGTCTCGTAAAGCCGTTTTTCTTTTAGATCCCCTCGTCACTTCTGTTGTCCACGTATTCATGTTCGTGGGTTTAGAAACAATTCATTGGCCTGCTCCTGCCAAAACGTTTTCTAATGCTTGTTTCGGTAAATGTCGGTTGAACATTGCCTGAATGACATCTAGCACACCGACCGCGTGGTATCTGGCTACCGCAAGTTGCTAGTTTAGAGTTTGGTATACTAATTTTGTTCATCCTCACCTACACTTCACTCGCTGATCAAACATAATAAAAAATTTGCAATATAAGTCGGCGACTACTGGAGACTTTCGTTTTGCCATTATGTTCTATCTTAAAAGCACGAGTACACATAAAATAAAGCTGAACGGTATGGATTTCTGTGTGGTAAAAGAATACACTTAAATTTTACCTAATTTGCAAGGTTATTGCGCTTTTACCATTAATATTTCGCTGAAAAGCAAGTACAGTGAAAGTTAACAATGAAGAATGAACGGTCCATAACAATTTGTCGTGGGGAGTGCAAGATGTTTCTACAAAACACAATATGTTTTTGCAAACATCTTAGATGATGGAGTTTAAAATGGTAGCATGTTCGATTCCTAACACAGCGTGTTTTCAATTGTTTGCCATCTAGCGTAACTGAAGGCTAATGAGTCTCAAAAGCAAGATATTTGAAGTCGCAACGTTATGTGATGTTACAACAAGCTTAAAGTTAGTTTTGTGTTTGTAATTTACAGTTTACCCCTACGAGTGAAACTGCTTTTCTTAGTCACTGCAGATAAATGCACAAAAATTTGTAAGTGTCAATTGAACATCTTTACACGAATAAAACCAATGAGTGGTGATATACGTAAAAATATTTCTGTTAGGGTAATATCATTAGACGACGGAATTTGTGTGACTTTGAATGGTACAATTTCACGGAATCACTGTAATTGTTCTGATACCGAATCCTCAGAACATCTAAGAAATGGAGACAGTAAAACTTTCAACATCAGCTGGCAGCAACATAATTTTAGTTTTAAAACTTATCAAAGATGTCAGCAAATTTGAGTTGCCAGCTTAAAACATGTTATATGCAAATTATACGTGATTTAAATTTCATCTGGTATTCTGATGTTAATTTCTACCTCATATCAAAACTCGCTGTTAATGCAAAACGTGCTGAGAATCTTTTTTCTTTCAAAACCAACATTTTCTGTTTTAATGAAATGCGGACTTGCATTAGAAGTTGATGTCTTTTAGGCTTTTTAAAATCTGTAAACAACCTGATATTGGAACGATTGCCTATCATTGAAAACCCAAACTCACTTAGGGTCCAAGCTTGGGCGGTAAGATTTATTTTACAACAACAAAAGACATGTCCCGCAATTTGAATTAGTTCTGCATGCGACACAAAATATCTCAGAAATATATCACCAACTATAAAAGCTTCAAAGCTTCGTTGCTTGGTTCTCAAAACTTCAGTGGTTAAGTTTTAAGTGCCTACGTTCTTTAGTGTCCAAGGTAAAAGCGAAGGCTTAAGGTACTTATACGGTTAATCTTTCAACATTTAGCCGGTACTGCCTCAAAGCATTGAAAAGAATGAAGTACAGACCTGCTTTACTAATGGCAATAGCCACGTACCAGTGACGTGCTTCTCTGTACGTTTCTGATACTGTCTTTGTAAACTCGGCAATGCCTGCAGTAAATACGACGTGTTCTCTCAGTTCATAATACAAATGGAGGTTTTTCCGTGGAAGTCATTCAGTTTCGATCAATGCTTTCGCCTGCTATCGATTATTTTTTGTTCTTCAATGACCTCCACAAAAGTTTCTCGATCGTTTTCGATCTGTTTTAAAAGAGCAAAAACTGTGACTATGGACACGCGCACAAATCAAATGTATTATATCTATTTATTTTTTCTTGCCTTTGGTCACTATGCCTTCCATTTTGTACGAATCGGTTTTCAACTGTTCAGTCCGCAACATACTCTCGGTCAGGGCACAAAGTTGAAAGAAACATAAAATGTAAAAGACTAAGTGATTATAAATCACTTTTAGCTTAGTGCACCACTGACCTTTTTCAGTTTTCTCCACAACTCAGAAATATTAGTACGGTCATCTCATTGCTAACAAAATGTGAAAAGAAATCGCGGCACGGTGGTTGATGCCAAGCTATACAGGAATCGCGCAAAAAGCTGAGAAGATTTTGGGCGGCCGAAAACCGCAGTGATCACCGGGTTTGCGAACAGTTGCAATTGTAACTAACAAATCTGAAGGCGTGTGCTAATCTTCTGCATGCCTTTTAATGGGTGAAATTTGAACAGTTTTACTTCTACCTATAGAACACACACAGACCACAAATCACCAGAAAATGCTTGTATCTATACAGGTTTTTTCTAATGAAAATGTTAGGAACCAGGTTTGCATCTGTAGGGACCCGATTTCTCTGATTCCAGGGAATCGATTTTCCCTAGGGTTCCACAAAGGAACCCTAGGGTTCCACAAAGCAAAAACCTGTTAAAGAGCAATGAAATAAACTCGAGTTTTAGATTTTGTGTTGCGGCTCTTTGTAAGTTGGGTTTTACGATATGCGGCTCATACATACAGCAGGTTCGGCCACCCCTGACATATAGATCACGTTTTTTAAGGGGTTTTAGGGACCCGATTCGGGTCCCTAGAATTTCAAATCGGGTCCCTAGAATCAGAGAAACTTATCATCGGGTCCATAAAATCAGAGAAAATCGATTCCCTGGAATCAGAGAAATCGGGTCCCTACAGATGCAAACC
>JGI24159J19872_10002224_pt1 | contig 22847 bp, 15 predicted proteins | sample Ectturendosymbi4_FD_19872 | JGI IMG/M metagenome (IMG submission 19872) | reverse complement strand
TTCTCCTGATTAACCAATAAGAACCTGCAGCAAGATCACTGCAGTTCTATTGCTATGCACTGAAGATGATAACAGTTGTTATCGAAACGTTTGTTTGAAATATTCCACAAAATTTCAGCATTACCATGAAACGCGAACAAACGTTCACCTTTTGTCATGGACATCGGAAGAGGGGGTGGGGTGCCAAGAACTATCTCTGGATTTTGAAAATTTCAGCAAAAAATATTGTTTACTTAGTTTCGAGTGCTGGGAAAAAACAAATTTAACCACTTTTGGCCACCCCTAGAAAAATTTTGGAAAAATCCCTTTGTGGAAAAAGTCCTTCCGACCCCCCCATGCCTCTGGTGGTAAAAATAAAACAATAAAACAAACAAAATCTTTATGTGCTAGATAGTAACATAGTTTACTTCACAAAACAGTCGTTATAAATTTTCAGTGACATAAGTATTTAGAGTAGGATGCCACTATGTCACGGGCTTTTTTGAGTTTTTTTATGTCCTGACTTTGACAGAGCACCAAAACTGCAGCAAGAAGTAAACAACAATAAAACGATTGAAGTTCTTTTGTTGAAGGCTTCCCCGAAAGTACTGACCAAATTTCTTACGTGCTCATTAGCCCACGATGACATCATAGGGTTTTTCTTTGCGTGTTCCATTTTTGGAACAATGGCGGGAAGTGGGATACTTTTCTCCTGCAGGCTGGGCTGTAAAATCTTCAGCTGGGAGTGGTGTTCATAGGAAGATTGGAACAATTCATTTGCGGAATGATACAGATTAGCTACTCCCAATTAGTCAACATTAGGTCACAAATTTTTTAGAACCAAACGTCATAACCTACTATACTGTGATGTCATAAAAGTGGAATGTAAAAAGATGTTTTTAGTATAGATTGCCATTTGTGTAGCTTAAGCAGGCAAATGTGCCTAGTAGATCACTAAGCTACAAATGCAAAGGCGTCATGGCTTTTCCTAGTAATGTCGTAAGAATTTGGCGTCGTAATCTACAAATACTCAGAGCATGTATATATATATAAAGTTATTGAAATGGCAGATCTGCATTTAATTTTGATTCAACATGAGTGGTATTACCATTTGTACTATCAGGTGTAAACGGAAGAAGACGGTAGTTTATCATATGCAGCTATGGCAGCAGGTAAATACTTAATGCTGCAACCTGCAGCAAGCTACTGCACAAATATTAGAGGAAGATATGGAAGAAAGACGATATAATTGCTTTTATTCGTCATCCAAAAAATGTATTTTTAGACGTTAACAAGCTATAGTATTTGACAATAACAAGCTAGTTCCTGTTACAGACGTAGAGAAGTCGCAGTGCAAATAAAATACAGAGATTCTGGAAGATGAAGTAGGAAATTCATCCCCTTACCAGTGAGGAGAACACGTTAACATATGATGATTCACTGCCGACGATAGAACTGGAGCATTTGAAGTGTTCCATTTTTGGAACAATGGTGGGAAGTGGAGTATTAGCAGGAAACCTGTTGTACGGGCACATGCAATCAGGGCCTCCGAGAGAAATGTCACCAACAATAGGGGGAAGTGGGGAGATTTCGGAATGTGAGGTAGGAAACCCTTACCAGTGAGGAGCAGGGGCGTAACGAGGGGGCAAGGGGACACAATTCACCGGGCGCGAAATCACTATGGGGGAGCCGAATCGCTGCAGGGGCGCCCAATTACTGCGGAAGGCGCCGAAAAGTCCCAGCAATGTCACAAGCGCTTTCTTCAATAAAGTAAATTTGCTTCCGAAAGACCTCAGTTTCGACTATGGCGGCGCCAAACTTGCTTTTTGACCCGGGTGCCATCTAACCTCGTTACGCCCCTGGTGAGGAGAAACAAAACTGCTGATCTTTATTGTAAATAACTATATGAACGCCTAAACGGGGAAAAATGAGGGGGACCAAGAGCCGCAGGGCCGAATCATAGGGGGAGCCTATAGGGTCCCAACAATTGCGCGTGTACTTTCGTCAATACAGTACATTTACTCTCAAAAGACCTTAGGCTTGGACATGGTCGCGCCAAAAACTTGTTTCTTGCCCCGGGAGCCTTCTACCCTCGTTACGTCCCTGCTCTTTACCATGTGTTTTGACAACGATATAATTAATTTAATTTGTGAAAAAAGTGAATTGTACTCCAGGCAAAAAATTGCTCAAGCTTCCATTTGAACCCTACATCTTTAAACAGGTTTGTTGGGATTTTACTTCTCTTAGGATTTCACTCACTTCCAGAGGAGGACCTCCACTGGTCAACCTCTGCTGGGTGCTGATGCTCAAGTACTAGCTGTGGTTTGAGCATGTCAAGGGCAAGGTTTAGAGATACTAAAAGGTATCTGCATCTTGCTGGCAACACAGCTTTCCCGCCAGGTGATAAAATGGCGGAGCTAAAACTTTTTTCAATCTTACATTAGCGAGGTTTCAGCATTTTGGTGTGTTTTCAAAGTTTCTCATACTTTTTCGTCACTTTTGGACAGGTCACGAATATAGCAGACATACCTTTTCATCTAACCCGCGGGTAACGCTTGTGTGTTACTTGCGAACTGTATATTTCGTTAATGAAACGACGCTTGCATGCTCTAGGAACATCAGAAATTACCTAAATGGCTTAAGTCATATAACGAAAATCGCGGCCAATGAAAATGATATCAACGACATATCGATTTCATTGGCCGTGATTTTCATTATAAGGCTATTTAGTACTTCCCCTTTTCGTGCACCAGAATGAAGTCATGATACGAAGAATTGTTTAAATAGCGATGACGCTTAAGGTTATAAGGTCAATCGTTGTTTTAGGTGGCTAGCAATGCTTTAAAACGGTGGTAGTGCTGATGTTTTATGACCTTCCCCATTACTGTACATTATTCTGGTGACATATTTCTCCGCAGAAAGTCCCTGGCCCTGGTGCCTACGCTCCAACAATTCAGTCGCCGCAGCCAAGCACCTTAATGAAGATGGGCAGAATGCACGGGTTGTTTTTCAGGAATGCTTTTGAAGTTTGATACTTCTTCTGCACCGGATATTACGTAGCACACTTGATCAAATAAGAGTATTATTGGTTCATGCGAAAAATAAATACAGCATTAAACACGTTTACGCCTCGTTTCTGCGTCTTTCTACAATGACGTCATAAACGTGCTGAGCAACATTTAACGATGTTTTTTCATTATAATAAATCACCAACAGAGTAACAAGCCATCCATCATGCAAGCTCGTTTTACTGGCGTAAGCTTCTCGCTTTGTTGATAAGTTGATCAATTGGCGAAAAATGGTGCACTGTGATCCTGCTTCCGTGTATTGTTAATTTCAACTGGATGCCAAACATCTGTGCCGTTTTCACAGACACGGAACAGTGCCCATGTCTAGCGAATAAATTTCAACACCAAAAATTATACCTGATATAGTGTGACATTGGTTCTGCAGTGTGGTGTGGGAAAAGCGATCCCTCGAACCAGGTTTCACAGAAGTCACGGTAACGAACACAAAGGGAAGTGATCAGCGCTGAATTAAGAGCCCATTCTTGTATTAACCGTCATGTAACAGAGCCGTACAATTATTTTTGGGAATAACTATTAATTCCACAATTGACTGCGTCAAAAGCGTTGTCTGGCTTTGTACTCAAGAAGGTTTTCTAACACATTCTTTCAGAAATAAATCATTCTCTCAACCGATGCATTCTGTGGAAGTTCACAACAAAGATGCAAGACTTGTGCTAAGCTCCGTTTTTCTTCCGGCAATACTAGCCAGTTCGGAACAACAGGAAATTCTCCAATTAACGACAAAGTTCTTTCATGTCTACTACAGACTGGAGATGTTACAAACGTAGCTTCAGCAGGGGACATGGATATTTTTGTTATCTTGATCGAAAACGGTTTTGCGATTCGATTCTGCAGCAACGTCGGAAAGGGCAAATTTTAAATATTCTTCAGCCATGGAAACAGCAATCGCATTTCTTGTGGTGGTCCCGAACATTTTATAAAAATGCTACTCTCCGTCCTAATGATCTTTGATTTGCAATGGCTGCCCCTAGGCTTCCAACGATTATAAACAGAAACTTATTTTTGTGATACCTTATAAAATAACATTTAGTCTATCAGAACCGATTTTATTTTAGTTTGACAACGATTAGCACCATTGATAGCTTTGTGACGTAAAATTTGTGTTTCAGCTTGGAAACGTTCTTTAGTAAAGGAACTAGAGTTAACGTATCATTTTGTCACGCAACACTGCTTTCAGAAAACCACTAATTTTTACAGAATACTACTAAATGTGTTATACAGTGTGTACAAGGTTTACTTCCTTTTTTCAAGTACAGCTTTTTCAAATGCTTCCTGCATCGGAAAAAGGTTATACGACCATGCACTGCTACGTATAACTTTGAAATCAATAACCGAGCTTCGAAATGAATGGCTAACTGGTTGCAGTGTTTTGATGCAGCACGAAATCCATGCTAGACAGAAATGTTGCGCTCTCTAGTAGCGAAAAACGCTATGTTGAACAAAAGCAGATAATCAACCCTTGTAAAAATTGATACCTGGTTTTTCGCAAATTTAGCTCTTGTTTCTTGTAAAAAGTGGTTTGGGCTTTACAGATAATTTTCCTCTAGTCGATACCTTGGGAAAGACATAAGAAGATAGCCGTTTCGTTTCGTCAAGCACTGTATGACTAAAACGTGCTCTCCGAGACCGGTGTAATCTCTTCAGCCAATTCCCTGCGCAGCAGGCATGGTAGAAACACAACAGCATTTTGCAATGTATTAAGGTGAACAAATCTTTCAGCAACCAATACGAAATTCAGCAAAAATGAGATGCACAATTTATAAATAAGAAAACACCAGAAATGGTGGCACAGTGTTGAAACGAACGCTTTGTGATCAGTGCTGGACGTCTACAGCAGGCATGTGTTCACAAGCGCACAGTGAAGGCTGCCCGGTGCAACAGATGAATTTGCACTGTATATCTAGAGAACATGCCAACCGGATTGTTGTGAGATACGTTACAAAAAGTGGTTTAAGATGAGAACTGCTTAAAAGTACCGTTTCTGAATCAAATTTTCGCATGAACCAAAAAACTTCATCTTTCACTGACAAGACCGGCGTTGGGTATAAATACATCGTTTTCGAAACGTAGACAGTCCGGGGTGCTGCGGTGAGATTTTTATTTGCATCGTAAGGAATGTACTATTAGAGGTCATCCTGCAATTGCCACAGGTCAATTCTATCAAAACTTTATCCCTCTTTACCGCAATAGAACCTTGAAAAGCACAAAAATGCAAACCAATGTCAATAACACAGCTCAGAAACTGGGAAAGATCCAAATAACTGGGCCGCTTTATGCCAACTGCTGCGCGAAACTAAGGGTGATTTCCAATGACTTCAAATTTACGGGGTTTAACTTTCTTGCTAACATCGAAAGTTTTAGCACCGTGTTCAACAACCGAAACTAATTTTTTTTGCTTATTCCAAGAGGCTGAATTTTAACAAGCTACAACTTTCCAACAAGCTCATCGATCTGAAGTAATTAATCCAAAGAAAACGTTTTAAATGGTAAAAAGGTATTAAACTCCGACCTTCGCGTCACGCAACGGGGGCTGCCCTGACAACGGTAAACCATGGCTAGTTCGAGTAGTCACCTCTCCATCGGATAAGATGTCAGCGCTATGCCAACTAGAGTTATCCTGAGGTTTTCGGGGGCTTTCATGCGGTTCGCTGTTTCCCGTAGTTTTACTCTTGCGAGTTCGTCGTCTGCTTTTACCAGAGAGATCGAACTGCGAGCCGCTGTTCCACCACCAAGCCTTAAGTTTCCTTTTCGATCGAAGTCGATTTTCTCGAGTTGCTAGGCAGTAAATCCAGGGCGATATTAGCGAGTTGAGCGTTATGCATAAGCGGTCGAGTCGGAACATGATGCAAATCCTGTTGAAAGAGTTAAGAATTAATTGGGTAGAAGAATCTGCCTGAAGGCATGCAGACTACTTTGACTGAACGAGTTGTTGCTGAGAAAACCAGGAAAGTACACTATCTTGGCCAAGACAAAAACGACTTCATCTGTTCAAAAATATCTATGAGACAAAACGAAAACATGAGTGTTTCCATAAAATTTTTATTTTGATGTCAACACTTGCGAACTGCAAGATTGTGACAAGCGCATCGTAGTCCGCGTTTTCTTGGAAGCCCACGAATCCAAAATCGAAGATTCTTGAAATGGTCCTCTGAAACCAAAAATGGCCTCTAAAGGTAAAAACGATGGGTGTGAAATTTTGAAATTGGCCATTTCAACCAAAAAAGTTATCAGGTCAAAAACAATGTAAATAGCCTTAATTTAGTTCCAACAAAAAATTTCGGGCAGCATCACATGGGTGAATTACCGAGGAATTTGGGCAGAGATCTTTTCTAGTCATGTCTTTCCACATATGAGACAAGGTTGAAGAAGATGTCCAAAGTATGTGCGAAAACGAATCGTCATACCAGGCAGTGGCGTATCTAGGGTATGGCGGCCATGGCTCGTGTCATGGGGACACCACTTTGACGGGGGCGCAAAAAATTGCTTGGCAAATATTAATATTTGTGACTTGCAATTTCTTAAACCTCTATTTTGCACCGCGCACAACCATTAACTCCACAGCTGCATCAACACAGCGCCCTTATCTAGAGTGTACTAAGTCGGGCATGTTGCGCCCGTACCACCAAACATTATGACAAACTGTGGTATAGAGACACAACACGAACGGTCAGACATTGTGTCAGTACAAGAACGATCGCTTGCCATTTCAACAAGACCTCACCCTTCTCACGCTATACCACGTTTCCAAACTTCGGCCAGCGGGCCAAATCTCTCCCGCGAAGACATTTCATCTGACCGCACATAAATTTTGTCAATAATGAAAAAATAATATATTCACGAGACATTTGTTGATTTGGTAGAATTTAACATATAAGTAAGATGTCCATCCCTCGAACAATTGTGTAGTAACTTGTGTAGCCCTCTGGCTAAAAAGTTTGGAGATCCTGCTGCACTGTACGAAAGGCTCAGTCAGTCCGTGTTGCTGCGTTGCAGGCAAGAGGATATTAGTCAGAACGTAGTTGTGACCAGTTTAGTCCGTGGATATGAGAATCTGACTGTTATGCAAATAACCGCTGTTAAGCACCCAGCCACGTAACCAGCTTGGGACGCCAGGGGAGCGAAGAGTTTTCTGAGAGGGGCCCAAATTTTTAAACTATGTCCAATAGTTTTAAACGATGTCCAACACGTTTTTCCAGGGGCGAGAAAAATTTTGCAAGGAGGTTTCGCCCTCTCTGCGTACCCCTGGTTACAGGCCTATAAGCACCAACATATTGACAAATTACTTGAACTGCTGCGGCCCACTACGACTTTAAGAAACCTCTTCGATAGCCGCTGCAGTTAGAATCGTTACCGCATCAGATAAGCTAAAAATGTTAACTCATCAAAGAAGAGATTCGTTAGTCTTGTTAGAGTTAACTTTTTCTGCCCAGTGGTTTGGCTGTCGCACATTTAAACGCGGTGTTATTCTTGTACACCAAATTTATTGTGCCATACAAATTAACTATGATTAATTTCAAAAGAATTTGTCGTGTTTAGTTACATTATGTTGTGCCATTTTTTGCAAGATTTACAATTTAGTCAGGCCAATGCAGTGTATAAATTATGATAGCATTATTATTTGTATGTTTTGGTATATGTTTATAATGAAAATAAAAGTGTTATAGTCCTTATGTACAATTTATAATTTTATTTGCTGAAGCGTTTAAAGCAAAAATAAACATACCTTTTCTGTTTTACAACATTTATTTTATTTTATTCATTTATTGGTTTATCTATTGTAAAAATTGTGTCTATTTCAAATATTTAAATTATTAAAAACGAGGCACATTTAAACTTTGTCATGGACGCCAATTTGCATAAATACGTCACTGACACCAGGGCACCCTAAGCACAAAAAGTGACCAGCCGTGGTGGCCAGCAGTAAAAGTGGCACACAGAATGTAAGCACTGTTGCGCGAACCCTGGAAAATATCATTTTCTTGTAGTTCTTGTGCGTAAGGTTATCATAGAGATACAGCTCACCCCTTGAGTACCTCTGTGTGACTGGCGCCAAGTCATTCACTTGCTTTTACAGGTTGCTTCGTTCTGATGAAGGCAGTTAACTGAATACTGTCGAAGCGTTAGTCAAGCATAAAATCCGTCTTAGTTCACCATAAAAGCTCTTTATTCTTTCTGTAATTTGGTCGCGGTTCACCCTATAACCTATGCGATATTTTCCTCTCGGCTCATACAACGCCATGTTTTTGTTTCTAAGCAGTTGGCATGCACTAATATCGTAAATGTGCATTACAAACCTGATGTGGTTGTTTGCCTCGACACTGACTTCACTGATCAAAAGTATTGTGTAGATAAAGCCGCATATTATAGAGAAAACGATTAGGTGAAGGAACTTCTTGAGGAAACGTCGCACCAAATGGCTTATCGTGACGTCGCCAGAACTGGTGTGCACCATGCGCGTTTCCTTGGCTAAATGGGAAGTGGTAATCCAGTAACGACGAATGATGTATGCGAAGACAAACACCACGGTGATGGCCGGTAATAGCATCAACATAATTGGAAAAATGATGATGTAGACGTTTAGCTGAAACAAAAATTAAAGATAAATTCAAAGGGATAGTTGACTGTCCATACACAGCAGTAAATAGCGGCGGAATGTCTATTCTCAAAATAGGCGCAAGGTAATATCCGAAATTTAAGGCAATGAAGTTTTTGGATTTTTGGAGGAAACATGTCATGAACATCTTCAAAGTTTTCGTTGCTGGAATGTTACACTGAGCTTACCTGCCAATGATCCTTGTCGCAGAGAATCTTGAATTGCCTAAGTACGGAGAAAAAAATCACAACAAATGGATAAATCCATCCCACCGCTATGCTGGCACGTCTTTTGTTAGTTGACATTCGCCGTTGGTAGTCCAAAGGACGATGGCAGTAATAAGCTATGTCAATGGACAGCACAGTCAGCGCAACATACGGCGTCATTATGCAATAGATGTAAACAGGTGACCATATTTGGCACAAAAGCAAACCAGTTTCGTCCAGTCGACGAGTAGCTGAAGAAAATTGCAAGAAATCCATCGAGTTTGTCACTAGTAGAGCTATTCCGCACAGCAAATTGCTCACAGCTAAGTTGACGATAAAAGTCCTGCTACCGGGATGTTGGCTGGCTTTGCTGTGACCAGCTACTTTCATGCAAGCGACGTTTGATGCGATGATCAGCAGTGCAATCACTAAACCCACAATCGATTCACCGATTTCCCTTGGACAAGGTGTGAGGGGATTGATATTGTCAGCAGGGCCCGAGGTCTGAGCGGAAAGGTTTGAAGATCTGTATAGCACAGTTGATGCGGGTGATTCAGAAGTGACGACGCTCATAGCTTCAGTTTTTTTCCGGCAGACCTGAATATGTATAGTTCCAACTATACCAACGGCCTAAATAACATATTTCCTATAATAACCAAACTGACATATATTCGCTGACCTCGCACACTTCAGGCCAGTGGCGCAGCCAGAATGAGGCCGAAGAAGCCATGGACCAAAAGAAACATTCTAAGATTTTTAGTGGTGCTTTATATCAATTTTCAACTGTTAGAAAATAAACGGAAGGAACAGTCGGACTCAAGACGACGGCAGTGACTGACGACGTCATTGACTGGACCTTCCCGAACAAAATTCTTGGCTGCGGCACTGCTTCAGGCCAAAAATGTCCAATATGCTGAACAATAAAACATATGTATAGTGTATAACCCAAATAAATATAACAATGCAAGAATTCTTCGCAGTTGCGATGTAATTTGCAACAGGTACCGAGTTCCAACAGACCGTCAAATACTCACTGCTGAGTACACTTGTAGCGGCGCTGATTAAACTTAAGTCACACCAAAACCCGTGAGGGTCCAGTTGACCGTCGTGATACGCTATGCGGTGATTTCCGAGATGATCAAGAAGACGTTTCCTCGAAAGTTGCAACGAGGACCTCGTTTTCCAAGAAAATGTCGGAAAGACTGAAATCATCAGCAATACCAAGGATGCACATATATTTTTTTAACTTTTTTGAGCTTTTTAGATATGTCCATCCCAGCTATGTCCAATCCAAATAGCTTACTGAGCCAGATATTATGTCACTGTCTTACCCTGGGCCGCACATTTAGTGACATATTAACGAGGGCTACACATTGAATGGCTTACCATGACCTTAGCAAAATAAATTTAGTTTAAGCTGATGTACAGAAAGTGTTCGAATCCTAACTGCAATTGTAACAGATGTGATAAAGTGGCACTGCAGATCACCTGCATCAAAAATGCAAAATTCAAGATTATCAAAATAAGGACAGGTTGTGAGTATACATAATATTTTACTCCCGCGAAAACCCAAACTGGGCCGTACAAAGCCCTCGACTGGGCCGCATGCAGCCCGAGGTTGGACATAGCTGACTGAGCCAAATGCTATGCCAGAGGATAGGTGCTCCCTAGCGTTGCCCTATCGGGGATTTGAGGGCGCTTGGTGCGGCCTTGATGTAATCAGCAGTAACCTCGAACACTGAATTTTGTTTTGGAACACGAAGTCATGGAAGAATATGCTATTATCTTAACTTTTATAGTAAGATCAGCGAAGTCCATGAAGAGCGTCTCCCATAATATTTTGTGATTTACAACATGAAAACCATCAAAATTGAATGGAAACCACAAGCCTAGTGGAAAAGAAAAGTTTCGACCGGTTTCAAAGACGAAAAATCTAACAAGTTTGTTACTTTTGTGTAGCAAGAAGTGGGACGGGTGGTTCAAAAGAAAAACGAAACTACAATGAGCTCCGGGGCGGATCCAGCCGGTAAGGTTAGGTGGGGCGATTTCAGTAATATTTTGTAGTCAAGTCTTATTGCGGATACTGTTTTTCGAATTATATTGCGAGTACTGTTTTCCGAATTGTACAAAATCATAGTAAATAAAGTAACTTTCGTTGGTTTTATGGGGAGCTATCGCCCCAATCGCCCCCCTGGACCCGCCCCGAAATGGGCTTAGTTACATAATTGTGAAGTGCAACTAAGCATGAGTTTAGCACGCATAATGCTAATGCGTTTCTCCACATAAAGGTTCACAGCTTTACATAAGAAATCATTTATCAAGTGAGTTACCAAGAAAGCATATCATATCTTTATGAAAACGGTGGATGGTGAGTGTTATACTACATGCGCCCCACGTACAAAATATATACAGGCTTAGACTTTAACTACAACTATTCTTGTTGACTTCTGAACAAATCAGAAAATGTCATTTGCTCGCATCTAACACCTCAGCTATTACTGTACTCCCGAGTCAAGTTGCAAGTTGAATGTCAGCTCGGCCAAACAAAATGCTGTAAGCTTTCTTTCATAGAGTGTAGAAAGTTTGAAATTCACTACTCATACTTTGAAGCTCTCTGACCAGGGTGAGAGGTTTTGTGTTACCCTGAATAAACTCTCTATTCTTTGGCTACTTGAAAAGACATCTTCCTCACCAGTCATATTCGGAAAATTTTATCAAAATATAAAATGCACTCAACTTCTTTTTTTCATGATAGCAAGCTGCCTCTTAACATTGCACGCCTTTCGATTTACAGTTTTAAAGTTCAAGTGCAGTACACAGTAGTTAACGTGAAGCGGCTTAACCTTTCAAACAACCATAAAATGCAAACCTCCTTGTCATAACGAGTATAAATTTGCTCAGCGTACGTTGTCAGAGCAATCTAAATATGAACAATCTCATTGACACACACACCTTGCAAGTATGACCTTCTGTCGGCCTGGTCTGGCGATCACATGCATGCGGCGTAACCTGCTGGTGCGATACGCACGCTCACGGTTTGCGTGCGCATATTGTTATTAACGCAACTTCCTGTCTGAAGGGGTGCTAGGTTGAAGGATTCAGCCCTACGACGCGTATACCCCATTTCGCCGTTGGGACCTTAGCGGAAATTTTGTATATCACGGGAAGACCGGAGTGGCAAGTGTAGACAAGCCGACAAATCAGAGAACCTATTGTACAAGCACCTGTAAGTTGAACCTTTTTGCGATGCACATTTAAAAAACTCGCTGACGTTATTCAGCACCTCTTTGATAATGAAAATCGTTGTGTGTACTGAAATGGGTTCAGGGAAAAGGAGTCAGCAACCTACGAGTGTTGGAAGTTGAATTCTGGGGTGGACCATTGCTGCTCGGCCAGGAACGCAAGTACGTTTGGTGAAAAATACAAACGAGCTAAAAACAATTGTCTGAAACATGCAACAGATCCCGTATAACGGGGATCGGCCACCTACGGCCCGCGGGCCGGATCCGGCCCCTTTTACAACTTGTAGTAACTGTTCTCCCCGCCGAGCAGTACTAGGCTATATTTTATGAATCTGCCCTCCTTGCAACTTCTTATATTGCATATTTACCAAGAACAGCTGATGAGAAACCTCACTGTGCTATCATTGTAGGCTACTGTATGCCGTATTTCGGGTTTTCGTTATGAACTGGGAAAATCAGGAGTTAATCTGATGAAAATTCCACAAATTTCCCATAGAAAATGTACTCCCACACATTTTTGCTGACACCATAGAAAATGTGCTCTCACACATTTTGCTGACTAACTTTCTGAAACTCTCTGCAGTCTTTATTATTGACATTTTTATTAAAAGATGTTATTCTTGTTCTAATTAAAATTACCTATTGAAGGTATGGGCAAATTAATTAATTCGGTTCGTGGCCACTTTGAGATGGCCGCGTTTAGCGGATACACCAGTGGTTCTTATCCTGGGGTAAATTTACCTCTGGGGGTAAATTTCCTCTTCCACGATGATAAATTTACTGAACCATAAATTGCAGCCAATGTAAATTTTTATAAATCATTTTAAACTGTAACATTTTGTTAATTTCGTATTTTCAGTAAATGAGCACCATTGAGTATATTGGGGGTAAATTTGGTAATCCTGTTCGAAGAAAGGGTAAGATATGTAAAAAAGGTTAAGAACCACTGGGATAGACAGACAGATTTATTTGTTGGTGCTGAGTTCATTGCGCCAGATGTACTCTTCAAGACAACGAACGCCGTTGCGCTGAAAAAACACAGAGGTTATCTAGTCAGGTGCCCCAGCGGAGGGTTAGTGGCTTGCTGTACCTTCTAATTTGAGCGTAAAATAAATAAATAAAACAAAATGGTACACAGAATAGGTAGCATTCATTGTTCTTGTGCAAATGCACTTTATCAAGCGCAAGCATTTCAGTGAGACAAATGTAACCTTACACGCTTTTCAACAAATTTCAGATTTGAAGACTTTTTCTAAATACTTCCGGGAGCCACTGAAAACCTTGCAGCGGGCCACATGCGACCCGCGGGCCTGTAGTTGGACCACACTGGTGTAAATTACCTGATTATACCTGGCGATTGCTGCCAAAAAAAACGGAATTTTGTGACAGTTGCCTTAACATGGGGCATTTTCTTTGTGGTGTAGAAATGGTAAAGCGTTTCGTGAACATCCATTTGCATTGCATCGTCAGCAATCTGAAAATTATACAGAAAATGTCTAGGTTGCCCTTCCTGGAAAAATTTCCGTGAACGCATATGCTTCCTACCCAACCAAAGCTATTAACCCCCACTCTAGTCAAAAGTCTTTTGAGCAAAGGACGGAGATGGCATTCAACCGCAAGTTAGCAAATATTACTGGTCCGATAGGTCGAAGGTAAAATTTCCTCACACACTCAAAATCTGATAAAAAGATTCTGCTTGATATCAAGGCTAGTCAAAGCTGTGTTAATCCTTTTTCTCCAATCGCTCGAAACTTAGCAAGTTCCCAACGGCACATCGTTACATCTCCTCATACATTACACCGCTTGATACCGATGTTTTCCTGTAGTAGGCTACGTACAGGCATAAGAAAATGGTGTTCTTGAAGTGACATAGCGCAGTTGGTTTGCTTGCGTGGGAAATTTAGAACTCAGACTGTAGGCGTGAAATGCAAGTAGAGTGAATCAGTGGCAGCTGATAGGCCGTGTGGGTCAGGGACGGATCCAGGGGAGGGCAATCGCCCACCGTAAGACTTGAGAAAGCATGTTTTAATTTTAGTACAATTCGGAAAACAGCATTCGCAATATAAGGCCATTTTTCCGTCCATTGTTTTGTCACAGCAGTGTTGTGAAGTAGGTTAAACTTCATCTCTCGTACAGTAGTGAAACCGTAATGAGACTTGACTACCAAATATTACTGAAATCGCCCCCCCCCCAAACCTTACTGGCTGGATCCACCCATGGTGCGCGTTTAGTAAAAGTTGACCTCTGTTCAACGGTACATTTAACATTTGCCGTTATAGAAAATGTCATTTCAACCAGAAAAACTTAGAAAAGGTGTTTCTCCAAAAATTCGGAGGGAAATTGTTCGGTCTTCCCCCCTCCCTGATTGTGATCCTGACTGTGATGAAGTTCTTTTATTAGAAGGGAATTTATCTGAAACGGTTGCACAACTTCGTAATAGCTGTACCGAATGAAGTTGTTCAGTGCGATTGCGATTACTATTGAACGTAGTAGCTTTGTAATCCCTGCTGAGCAATAAAAAAGTGGATGTCCTACCTCGTAGGGTTTGATAATACACATTTGGAAATAGACGTCTAACACTGGTTACGGATGAAGGTAAGGAATCATACTTGCACACGTAGTTGGGAGAAACCCAAAAACTAGACCAAGTTTGTAGGTCACGATGGAGGCTGCAATCCAACTAGAGCCGGATTTAACTAAGCCTCTATAACAAATTGTATCCAATTGGGTCCACATCTTCAGAGGACCCGGGCCAAACGCCGACCGAGTTAACATTTGAAGCCTATTACATATTTTTAGAGGAATAAATCATTACTTACTTGAAGTGAACAATGAAACATTCTTACATCATTGAGGTTAGATTATCAAATTTATTATTGTGGCTTTCTACAGGCAGTACTGTACATATCCTGTTTAATTCAAAGACGGGGATATTGCATGAGATATAAACATACATAGATTCTTGCATCTGTCGAGTATCCCGCCATCACTTCTCTGATTGGGCACCGCAAAAACAGACTGAAAACTAGCATGGAAGAAATTTTAAAGAAATATGCTGGATCCGTAGATGCACATTAAAGGATGAACACAGACAGAGAAAAACGATGAGAAAGGTAGCGGACAAGAAGAGAAAGCAAGACCCATAAGCGAGAATGAAAAACGAGACTTATTCAGTCTATGAGTGTTTGATTCTGATGTCCAAGATGTTTTAATATTCCTTGTTCTTACTAAGGATGAACATGATCTTCTTTCATTTTAAATTCTTGTATGGAAATTTTAGGGGTGGAAAGGGCGGCACGTTTATGTTCGGCCCCGGGCGGTACTTAGCTTCGCTACACCACTGCCTTGCAGAGTTCGTTTTTGGTCCGCGACGAGGGAAAGGTTGCCGACTCCTGACGTATAACAACAGAAGTCAAGATTGTCTTTAAAAATCTTTAAATGGAATTCTCAGAAATCGCAATATAAGCGAGAATCATCTTTCAATGATTGCAATCACCGATGTCCGCCTGCATAGCTTACGTGACAAAAACTACAGGCGGTTGATAGAGAAATGCGGTCAATAGCTTCCACTCATCATTTCCTGTTTTCACAGGAACGCCGTCGCGCATTCCTAGAATGGTAAACTGTTTGTGTAGAGGCAGCTTCCTTTAAAAATATATAATTCGGAAAGAATAGCAGAAGCGTGTGGTCTTTAGTCAGGTTGCAAATAAGGCGGCAAAATGATTTTTGAAATGTTTTTCCTAAGAGTTATTTCCTGATACAGTACATTTTACTGCACGAAGTACAAAATTTGTTTTTGAACAGTTTGACGGCTTTTCAAGTTTGTTTGCATTGCGATTGCGCACACACTGCGTAGGCACATTTTGACTGGTAAGCATTTTTATAAATTTTTTATAAAGAATTAACAAAATACCAAACTCTTTTTACAAAGCAATCAAAAATAGTTCGTTACTTGTGGAAGCTGAAAAAATCCTTGCAAACAAGATTCCGATTTAATGCATTTGTAACTCAGTGAAAAGCCACGATTTTTCACGCATTGTGCAGAAACGTAATCGCCATATCAAAAGCTTCATAGCAATTGGGAGTGAAATCCTTTAGCTTCGATTTCGAAACCAAAGGCTGAGAGTAAATTCCATGTACTCGGACAAAATAGGGATAACATTTGAAGATCACTATTCAAACGTAGAATTTGTATAAAAATATATTTTAGACTATTTCATACCACCACATGCTTTTATAACTCCTCGATATTAAAACTGAAAATTTTATATTTTGTCGAAAAAAATGACACGCCCTACATTTGTATGGGTACGTTCAGGCTACATCAAACCGAAATATCCAGGGTCGCAAGCAGCTGATATTTTACGTTTTCGGGGGGGGAAATGAATGTTACTTGTTTTACTTAACAACTACGAAAGTTTTGGCGCTTAAAAATTGTTTATGAAAAATTTGGGGAAGAAAATTTCTCGGTTACCCCACCCCCTCGTGTTCATGACAACACCATGCAGGGGCGTAACGACATTGGAAGGCGCCCGGCGTCATAGAAGCCAGTTTGACGGCCCCGTGTTCGAACCTGAGGTCTTTCGGAAGTAAATGTACTGTATTGAAGAAAGTACTTGCGACATTGTTGGAACTTTTCGGCAACCCCCGCAGTGATTCGGCGCCCGGGGAAATGTTCTCCCCCTCGTTACGCCCCTGCATCCATGGTAATTTTGACTTGGAACACCACACCGAAGTTGCATCTAGAAAATAAAGATAACAAAACTTCTACTGACGTTTTTCTTCGAAACCATCTGAGAAGCGCTTATTTTACCAATTTACAGTTTGGAAATAAATTCAGTCAAGTTTTTCGTTTTGCGAACAAGCGCCTGAATAAAAAACTAACTCTGAAGTTCATAGACTACACCCACCACATAAAATACAGGGGAGGAGGACTATTCGTGATATCTGCCAGGTTGCCTTCTATCCAATCTGCAGGAAGTTTTTATCCGCTTGCCAGAACAAGCCCTCGAACTGTGAACTCGCAAAAGGCCTTTCGTGGAAACTGCTTTCGCAAGTAAAGCATGAAGTCATGGAATCACGTGCGTCGATTCACTGCTCAACAATGGACATTCTCCGCTCACGGTGTTGGTACAGCTTTTGCTTCAGATTATTGCGTCATGTCACCGCAGTGCGCATGTCACGAGTCGAAACGCTATTGGACAAGGTAGCGGAACGGCCGTTGTTGCTAAACTTGCCATGCTACCAATATAGATACGCGCACAGGACTGGAAATGTACGGAACTGGCATCGGTGAGCGGACAGGGAACGATGCACGTGCCGATCTGTGCGTCAATACTTTCGTAGTCGCACAATAGGAACTTCCCAAATACGGGTAATCTCGCCGTCTCTTGCAAACACACCTTGCAGCCGATACCGTCTCTTGCAAGCACGCACAGATGATGCATGGCATGTCATGCACCGGAAACTTCACCGTTCGATCACTGGTGCAACGAACATAGTGCATCGTTTGTCATTCTCCAGGTAAGGGTTGCACCAGCACATCGCTGCGAAATTCGCACAGACGGCATCGGATGCTGCCTTTGTCCGACCTCGAATTGAGCGGAAGCAAAATTTGCAAAGCAACAGATCAAGGCCAAAGAGCTGAGATAACCGATGCTCTGTCAACAAACAAACATCCTTTGCATAAAACAATTGTTCAGTTGAACCAATGACTTGTTAGCGCGCTGCGCGCTTTTGAAGTTGGGAGTTTAGTATAAACGTGAACTTCACTAGAAAAACATACCGAGAACCGAAGGTGCACAAGAAGGTAATTTCGAAGGTCTTGCTACATATCGTTGATACTTCCAATGCAGGCAATATCACAAAACGACCTTCAACGTTTAGATGCGTCGACTTCGCATTAACTTCAACCCGATACATTACAAGAAAGTGACGCAATCCTAGAAGTCCGAAAATTGATGTCATTAGAAAGGAATTGTCCAGAGTTCTAACTTTATCTGGCAACGGCATCATTCGACTGCTGCACCAGCTTCCACGGCGTGCAATGCTACCTTTCGTCCTCGGTAAACGGAATAATTTCCCGTATTTACCCGATTGTGAACCGCCCTTGTTACATTAAGCCTCTGAGATACTTTCGCGTACCGGCACGTTTCGCGTTCAATTGGCAACCCTGACAATGATGCTTACACCACTACAACTGATTTCTGTTCATAATATTCTCTCCTGTGACGGATGTGCACGTGATGCTGAAGAGGAGAGAATGCGAAGAGAGTTTGGTCGAAAAAACGTGACCCAGGAAAGACTGAGCGTTATCTGCGCCTTTCCATCAAGAGAAAAATTTAAGCCGCCCTTGATTGTAAGCCGCATGAAATGATGAAAAAACTTTATAAGCCGCGGCTTCCAATGGAATAAATAATGGTAATAATCTTGATGAAACCTAAAATTATGAAAGAAAACAAGGGTTCGTTGCGGAAGCAGAAGCTATCATATATTTCAGCAAAAAACATTTCAACGCAATGGTTCAGGCAAGTGGGTTGTAATTAGGAACCTCAAGGCTTATCTTCCACTTTCAGGACCACCCCAACGTATTTTGACGGCTCCCTATGTTTGCGACATGTTGTGGTCTGTGTTCGTTGCTTTGAAATAACAGGCGCCAGATTTGCGAGTTTTAAGTCAGGCCATCGAGAAAACCGTCATGAGTTTAAAAGCAAATGGAACTAATGACACAACAGAGATCCAAGCCATGCTGACGATTTGCACACGGCGTTGACGCAATATACCAAATCGTGGTTCAACGGAAAGCATTTCGATGCCTCTTGCCACCTCCAGACCACTGGCCTCCCAGAATAAGACACCCACGGTGTGTTGTATGCGCTCGAAAACGGAAGCACCAAACAGGGGCCGAGCAATTGACAGAAACCGCCTTATTCGTTCTTGTTCGTGAAGTGGAAACGCTTCGTGCATTTATCCGCATTATTTCTTGAAAAATTCGACAAAACTAAAACAACCGGCTCAGTGTCAGCCTCGGGCAAGCGTGTGATTCTAAACGGTTTCCACACTGAGATCGACAGCAACCTACGATTTATAAATACCTGCATTGAAAAGCACGACAAGCCGCATTCAACCTTTCACAATAGTTTATTCAGCGTCCATTGATCGTGAACGCAAGAAGAAAACTGGCGCATACGGGCGGCCGCAGACGTAGAGAATGGGTACGTCACTACGACGTCATACGCTTAATTGCATCATCCGCTAAATGCGAGATGTGTGACGCTGACGTTAAAATTCACAAAGACTGCTCCGAGTGTTTCACGGCTGGAAGTTCTGTTCACCAGCGTTTCACTTATTTTAATGGAAATTGCAAATCCGATATAGTGAAGGTTTTCCAAAGTCTCTTCTCATGATTTTCGAGCCTTTGGACGTCTAGCGAACAGAACCATCTCCCGTCAACACGTACCATCAAGCCACCACTGCCGTTGCGCAAGAAATGAAAGTTCTTGACACGCGCAATGCATCAAACTCCGAGAGATCGCTTCTTGATCTTCTTTTTAAGCTGCTTCTTTTTCTTGGGAGCATCTTCGTGTGGGCCGTTGCCGTTTACAGATCGTTTTCTGTCGCTATGGCAACGAAAAATCAAAATAAAGCAATGATTACACAGCAACACAAAAACACACAAGAATAAACCAAGATCTCACCAAAGTAAGTTTTCGCGAAAGACATTCACATTATATGACTAGTAACCATAGTAACTGTACTCTGAAAGGAAATTAGGATCGATGCAAACCGGCAATGTTGAACATGAAAGGCGTAAGTCCGCGAAATAAACGAAAGTTGGCCCACTGTGCAAGAACCACGCAAGAAAGTCGAAAACAAGAAAAAAAACAAGGTAGCTCCCACCTCTTGACGCTGACAATGTTTCTTTTCTTCCCGCTAGCTAGGGCTTCTTTCCACGCCTCATCAGTTCCCCCGATTTCATATCTACATAAAATAAGTAAACACACAGTCGTTATTTGGATCAAGAAAAGGCATGGACATAAAGAATATAAACTAGTCAAGTTTTCCGTTCACAGACCAGTCGCTGGAGTTTGGAAACCAACTTCTGATAATTTTGATGTCACGCCCGAATACAATGGAAACCGCTTAATAAAGCATCGGTTTATAGAGCAAACCGCTTATTCGAGCAGTTTCGGCTGAAAAAAAAACGATCCGATCTTTTTCTTCTTATAAATTCTTCGCTTGTTAGAGCAGGCACACCGCTTATTAGAGCAGTTAGACGTGTAGCAGCACCATGGCTTGTACGCAGTTAGCACGTGAGACATCCATAACATGCAGAAAGTCGACGCGTGGGAGTCAAGCAACCAAAAATTAAGTAAAACAATCAAAAATCGACCAGTTCTTTTGTGCTGCAGAGGGACAAGAGTGAACAGTGTCCACCACAACATCTACTGTGCAATACATTGTGACAAATATATTGCAAAAATACAGTAAGTTTTATTTTTACAATACTGTGTACAGTGCTCACAACGAGAATAAAATACAGCCCCTGATATTGATACGTGTATTGGTGAACCCCTAGTGTGAATGACACCCTATTTTTATTGCAAAAAGTTNATCGGATAAAAGAGCAACCGTTTATTAGAGCAGGTTTTGCTATTCCTGAGGGTGCTCTATTAAGCGGTTTCCACTGTACAGTGTGCGTGTTACTTCGTATTGATCTCGGGCACCCGCAAGATGTGTCCAGCATAACAAGCTACACCAAGCGCACAAAAGCAAGCGAAGACCATAATCGCAGAAGGCGCCACAATGTTTGCGTAAATAATGGCAGACTGAGAGCGACACTTCAATCACAATTATCAATTTTTTCATGACGTACATCATCTGTGCCTAGATATTTTGCACAACTTACATTGCTTCAGAAAAACTCGGCCTTTCCGGAAATATTCACTTGACTTTCAAGAGATTAAAGACAGACTTCTGCTGCAAAGTTTTTTAGTTCACCCGAAAATATTGCAAGCTCAGTTTTAACTCTTCACAAACGCACTTCACCACTAATTGTCCTTACTTCACCAAAACAGTTGAGACCAAATCGTAAACTAAGAAATTTGAGATGTTTTTGGGCTGCGTGTTTGGCATTCCACGAAACGGAGAGGTTGCATATTAGAACTCTGTGTCGAAGCACTTCTGCTACGTTCAACGCATTAGCAGTTTGAGAACCATGACGCTTTGACCCCGAGTGGTCGCAACAGTGGCAAACCGTGGACCCAGTAATCAATGATTTTGACTACAGAGCTGGTCCTATTTTGTTCTCCTTTAGTAAATGCTCACTGAAATATTAACGTCATTTCAACGTAGTCCGGTCCGCTAATTTTTTGAAGCTTTTGAAACATTGTATAACTACGACTGTTTAAAAACGAAATTGATAACACATTTTGACAAACATTTTCCGATTGCTTCCCTCGCCACCGCCATGCCCGGATCTGCCAAGATCTAGAAGATATCGAAGGCGACAAGCTTTGACGCCACGCGACGCATCTCTTGGATTTGAATGTCGGGGGAGGTTGACATATCGGTTCTAAACTAGTTCATGTGACGCTGCGTTCATCGGCATCAAATGAAATGTAGATTCCAACTTAAAATATTCTAGAAATGTATCGCGAATCTGGTCTAGCCTTGATTTTTGGCAAATCCAACACGGTTACGACCTCATAACTTTTTGCCGTGGTTTTGTCTACTGCAGAGTTAGCGTGTTTGGGCCCTAGCAAGAAATCAACAAGGTCAGAACTGTTTCAAGACCCCTCAAATTTTTAAGGCAGTTTTGGCACATGCAACTGCTGCGCAAAATGTTTCCACCAACTTTCCCACCCTTTTTTGGCCGCGGCACATTGTGCAGGTCAATTTTCTTCACGCAGCACATCAAAGCTACTGACTGAAATTGCAACTAACAGAAACGTTTTCTTCGGAAGAGTTGGCCTGAACTTCACGCTTGTTGTTCCTATCTACAGTGTAATGCAAACCCGCTATGCACTTGGGAACACAACTGTACAGTTACTGGCAAATCACCATGCAGGATGACCCCAACGGGTGTCGTTGCGCAACAAACAAGTAAACAATCATGCTTCGCTGCACCTGGGGCAGACCACGAATAGGCCTGCCGATCATATTTCAAAAAATCATGATTGTGACCGTGAACAATAGGTTCAACAAGTCATTCTCAGCTTTGAAAATTTCGCGGCACATACGCCTGGGACTGTCACTGTGATAATGCTACTAAAGTGATGTGTGTTGCCAACGTTATTTCCGGGCAAGAACGCCTAACCGAGCAGTTCCTTTCGATGCACTTTTTCTATGACAACGTTATTCTCTTTACAAAACGGTGCTCATCTCCAAGCGAGCACTTCGCTTTCAACGCACTCTTTCTGTGAGAGCATTCTCTTTGTGCACCTGAAGGCGCTGAGAGGCGGTGAGCTGCGCCTGATGAGAACAGTTGGAATGGTCAGACTTGACGAGGTCCTCTTTGAAACTAAAAGCAAAAAATGGCACTAACACTGAGACCACCACCACAAGTTTACTGCACCCCATCGCCTGCACAAACCAATGTTATTATCAAACCAGTATAATTTAGACCTGAAACCACGTAGCTTTATATGACGCCAGGGAATCCATGCCTTGCAGTAGCCTAGCTTTTGTCTGGATTACTGAAACAGAACACCAAGTTTTTCTTCAGACAGGATACCAT
>JGI24159J19872_10002222_pt1 | contig 22852 bp, 13 predicted proteins | sample Ectturendosymbi4_FD_19872 | JGI IMG/M metagenome (IMG submission 19872) | reverse complement strand
AAAAAAAGCTTTCTTCATCATCGTTAGTACTTCAAGGCAGTGCTTGGATAAAAAATAACGTACACGTTATACCTTGATAAATAAACCACCGTTTCTATGATCTGCCTCAAATTACCGAGTGTGGGAAAAGCAAACTATCAAAAGTGGATTTTCAGGTAATTGTTTAAGGTCATAATTGATACTTCGTTAGGCTGACTGTGCACCCCTGTCTATGATCCAGCCTAACTAAGCAATCATCAATTGTAAACTACCTGCACGTCCATTGTCGTCAGCTGTTCTCTTCCCACAGCGATGAATACGTCATCTTCGCGAAAGAAGTCAGAGACCGACCTGACCTCCCTGCCCTTGAGTGTGTACAACCTGCGCAAACGGTACCGGACGCTTTTTCACTTCTGGCCAGAAAAGCGAAGTGGATGCGTGACTCAGACAGAAAAAGGACACCGCCGCCGCTTTGCTGCCTTGAGCACCGTAGCTGCGGAGACGCTTTACATTCGGACGCGAATGTCGGCGGTCTGCTTCTAACGGGTTCAAAAGTAAATACACATCTGATACTCGCAGAGGTTTCAGTAAAATGCCAGAGTCCAGCTGAACTAAACTTAAATTCGAACATCTTCAGTGCAAGTGAACTACAAGTCGATTTATCGTGGCATGACATGCGCAACCAAAAGCGTGCTTGGACCAGGTTGGTTTATTGTACAGCACATAACCGCTTTTGTGAAGTTGACCGTTGTAAGCGGTGTTTAGGCGAATCGAAGCTTTTTTTCTCAATTTTTTTGTTTCTACTTGATTCAATGTGTGGCGTTTTTTTATTTATGACAACACATCACTGCACGGAAACTTCCCACAAACAAAAACATACAAATTAGTTAAATCGAACTTGTTTCGAGAAAAAAACTGAAGAAACGAAAAATGAACGCCGTCGCAAAACGAAGATACCATCTAGTAATCGATCGATTTGCAACAGTTTTATAGTAAACGACCTCGACTTTAAACTACCAATGAGAAGTCAACATCCAAGGTTGTCAGTTTCATAACTTTTCAGCTTTTACCTCCTGATGTGGTCGTTTTTCCACTTGGGCTGACCCAAGGCTTCGGAAATATCGGCAACTAATTGTTCGTAGGTTTGCACCTGAAACGGAAACGTATCTTCCTCAGGGTGATGGCAAAGAACGACTCACCCCCACCCCCAGATAACAAATGAATACTGCGCTTAAATAAGCCAGCAATGGTTTATTAGTACCACAGCGTTCTTTGAGCCAGCCTTGATTGCCTCGTCAGAACGCCCTTTTGAATTCATCATGTTGTCATTCAATTAACTGGAAAACGAAGATTCTACCATGAGTAAACGAAGAGAAACAACAAAGAGCAAAAGAAACTGACTGTGGGCCAGAAAAGAAGCGTTTCAAAGGCACGTTACCGTGAAAGGAATGGTCTAGCGCATCCCATCCACGAAAAATTGTGAGCGGATTTTATCACCACGACAACGAACCTTCGTTAGAGATAAATAAAGCAATCAAAAAAGGATTATTGTATAAACACGATATGTCGAGAAATAGGTAAAAATCGAAAGTTTCCAAGCGCATGACGCATGATGTCAGATAAACGGCTGAACTAAGAGCTTGTTTTTTTCTACGACCATAAGTATATCTTCTAACTACGAAGAAAGTGCAAGCCACGATAAAGAACAAACTCTTGTTAAAGCGGAAAATCTCAACCAGCGTGTGAGTAAAGACGACCACTCAATACTCATCAACAGTTACAATGAACAATTACGAATATTAACAACTCCCCCCCCAAAAAAAACTTAAACAGGCATAGTACGCCCCAGTCAATAGCAGACACGTGGCAATGTAGCGTCAATCCACTTCATCGCATTGAATGCTGCTTTCCGGCGTTTTCTTTTCTTTTTAAAATTTAAAAGTCGCTTTCGGCAACCGGCCACTACTTCGCAGCAAAGTCGTTAAGGTTTAAGTATCAAAAAACACGCCAAAACTTACCGCTCGTCTGTTGAGCAATATAGTGATCTTCTTTCGAGGCCGGGTAGGCCCAGCCCGGACCACAGTGACCACCTTGGGCTTCATCGGTGAGTTTTCAGGGTGAGTAGTGTGGCCATAGTCATTTCTAGGTGCGGTGCCAAAGGTCATAGGACGGTGCTGTGGCGACATAACAGAACCGATTTTCGACCAGAAAGCAATACAACCTCCGCTGTCGGTAACACCTGGTATTCCTCAGTAACCTGCTCCGATTTCTTTCAGCGGCAAATTCAGCAATCACATTGAAACGCTCTGATGCTTTAATATTGATTTCCGTTCGATATTTTGACAACGCTTTGACGCAAACGAAAACAAATTAGATTTTAGCCACACCTCTTGCGCTGTAAGTTCTGCTAAGCGATGATAGCTCCCATCAATTCAATTCAAAGACTGGTCAATCAACCAACTATCAAACAAAGCAACACCGCAATCTAACGCTTCGACAAACCAGCCGGTAACTAGCACTCTGGACAACAGCAGGCCGTACGCAGTTGACGCTAAACTGCTGAGATTTCAAGTGATCGCTGAACAAACGGCGGCAGTAAACACTCATCGGCGGATAGTTCGCTTGTGATCATCCGATTACAGACCGAACGCCAGTCGACGGACAATCGCGTACACGCAAAGTACCACGACAAAACTCCCGAAAAAGGGACCAAACTGGAATGTGAGCGCTCCCAACCAACCAAAGGTCAGAGGCTTCTTGTTGTTAAAGTCATCGGTGGCGTCAGTATGAGGTTCACTTGAACGAATGATAATTTGTACGCACTTCTTCTACTCCACTTTGGGCCGATGTCAAAAGTCAAACAAACGCATTTTCAAACAGTTACTCGCATTTCCTATACATGTTTTCGCGTAAAACCCGATACGAACGATTCTGTGACGTCTTAACACTTCATCAATAACAACAGACTTACATGCGGCTTGCTGAACATGGCGGGTCCACCAGGGGGGAATGTCGAACGCAGGCCGTTCCGGCCAGCACCCGTGCTAGTGTGAGGGTAGCCGGCTGAAGGGTCATGCTGGTCATAGTAGCCTGGGCCGGTGCCGGTATAGTTCGGGATGCGATGTCCTGAGAAAAAAAAGCAACCCATTCTGGCGCGTCCAATCATAGTCGACCATAGTTGCTGTGCACGACCCTTCGTCGCCACGGACGAACGAACCTAATTTTCAGAAACTGCTTAAGGCGGCTGCATTTGATCAAACCGCGGCACAGATGAGAAACGAACAGGCCAAGCACGTCGAACCGCAAAGTTCGAAGCGCATGGCGTAAATCAGGCGATCCTGGTTCGGCAAGAAACTCGCACTGCCTCAATGTTGCACTGACTGTAACTCGCATGGCGAGGGCCACAATAAAGAAATAATAACGATCAAATCGGAGCACAGAGTAAGAAATGCTCATGCTGTCAACTACACTTAACCTTTTCTGTACAAGCAGAACACTGGATCCGTCCAGTAAGTTCCAGACATCGAGGCCGGAACAACTGAACGGCCCAAGACGCCGACCCCAGAAGTTGCAAGTTTCGGAAGCATGGCATCATTTGATGTTATGCTACGTGCAAAGACAAAACATGATAACGCTCATCGCAACCAAGCTCACAGTTTCTACGGCAGTTTTGACATGTACGTCGTGCACATTACGACGCTAAGATAAATACCGCACTTTCACTGTGCTAGCAAGTTTCCTGTCGAATTATGTGCGGTTAAACTATTTCGCCCGTTCTTTCGGAATCTGTGACTCAATCCAAGATAGTAGAAAAGGGACGCGGAAATAAACGCCTCCTCTGAGAACAGCTGACCGTTGTGGGGATGCACACCGGAAAAAGCAAATGATGTGCGTTTTCTTGCACTCTTTATATTGACGTGGCGTGCACTCGTTAAAACTACGCCACAATCAGACACTGACTGTCACGTGATGCGGAGTAGGCGGTAATAAATAAAAATTGTAACTGATGTTCGAACGAAAGACTGTCCAGATAACGAAAGATAAAGGGCAGAAAAAAACGCGTACGCAAAAACAAGGTTTCAACGTCCAGTACGACTACGCGGCTCTTACCGATGTACTCAACATCCTCCTGGTAACCTGCTTTCACATTGGGTACTTGTCCTACGCGCGCATACTGTTCGTATTGCTCGCTGAAGTCGTTCATTGCTTCGCGCGAGCTAAGGTCGCCGCCTTTTACTTCACCTGTATTCAGACGTTGCGCCCCAGGGTCGGTGCCGCAGAAAGAAAGCTCGTCGCAGTCACGAGGCTGGCGTCGCTGCAAGAACGAAGATCTCAGGCTTTCGATGTAAGGGTTAAAGGTTCGATTCCCGACAAATTCGACGTCGTTCAGCAAGACAAACGACTTCATGTAGACTCGTCGGGGTTGGGAACGTTTTGGCGCAGGTTTCTGGCGCGGTCCTCCCGGAGGTTTGAAAGACGCAGGCTTGCGTTGTTTAGTAGAAGCAGGTACACCGTCAGTGCGCTTGCGCTGTGGCTGTTTGGATTTCGGTAAAACTGAGTCTTTGGCGGGGATAGCCTTTGCATGCGCTTTCATATCGTTAGCACCGCCGGTGACAGCACCCTTCTGACGTACTTTGGCAGCGCTGAACGGACTCCGAAAATTCGAGTCGCAAATCGTTAAGTTTTGGTTGTAGGGACTTCGTCTGATGTCTTTGAGGCTTTTCGCGGTGGATTCGGACGAGAACGACGCTGAAGAAATTCGCGTCGTGTCGCGCGGGCGAGGCACGCTCGAGTCGCTGTCTTGCGTCACGTAAGCGGGCTCTTCCTCCCGGCCAACGTAAACGCGAGGATGAAGCTCTTCAAACTCGTCGCAGGTGGCGCCGACGCTGTAGAATGCTCGGCGGGGCAACTGCAAGATCTCGTCTTCGGATCGGACCCCACTGCTCTCGTTGGCGTCCAGTCGCGGCCGAGGGCCGATCATTGAACTTCCGGGGTCACTAGCAGTTTTTAAAGGCGATGGTCGAGCCGGCTGATTAGGGCTTGAGCAGTTTTGCCGGCGAGCGGGCTTGCCTCCGCTGCTGCTGCTGAAGAGAAAGCGGCGCGACGGCCGGTAAGACCTACTTTCGATGCTGTGCACGCAACTGTGCGGCAACTTGCGCTGGGGACGTCCCGTAAATGATTTCTGCGAATCCGTGCTTGAACCCGGTTCGTCTTGTTCCACCTGCAGGAGCGCTTTGCCTTTCGGGTACCTGGGAGTGCAGGGTCGCTTCTTGCGGCTTGAATCTCCGCCAGGAGGAGCGGCATTGCGGCCATCCGCGCCCTCTGCTTCCGGATCCGTTTTCACTGCGGGCGTGCTCACGATCACGCTTCGTTCCTGACCGCGTGTGGAGAGAACCGTTGCCGGTACGATTTCAACAGACTGATCTTCGCACTCGCCAGCCGTCGACTTACACGAAACGGCGCTTAAGTCCAACGGCGGTACGTTTTCGGGCTGGACAGGGGTGAGTTTCGCTCTCGGTTTTCTAGTCTTGACCTCAGTGAAACCGGGCCCCGGCGTATTAAGCGACGGGTCAACAGGAGACTGCGTCCAAGTGAAGTTACTCTCTTTCGTCTCAAGCTCTGGGCTTGCCGGAGATGACATGTCAGAGATTGATTGACACGAAACGTTCGACACCATCTCAACAAAGTCAGCAATGCGCGAATTTTTTTATTTCAAGAAGATATCAGCAGGAACTGCTTTTCAGGTGAAAACGCTGGCTTGTGCCGTAACCGTCAATCTGCTGCGTTACGGTCTCCGTAATCCAGAAAAAGACTGGTATATCGACAAGCCTAGCACTGACGTAATTTTTAGACGGCCAGTTCTGCGCACAACTTAAACGCTGGCATGATTCAAGCTGGACCGGAATAACGTAATAAAACTCAAGCGGCTGGTTGAACTTTCTGCGCAGATTGCCATACAAGCAATAAATACACAACGTCGTAGCAAAATAATTCTTGTTCTCTGATAGAACTGTTTACGCTGGTTCCTGCCTGCTCACTTGCCATGTCTGAAACATGTCAACCACTCGGCCGTCAGCGGCACATTATCAAAAACAGCCGGGGATGTTTCCATGACACCGTGAGCGCCGTTCCTATGGAAACTATCACATGCCCAAGAATCATCGAACCGACTTGTAACAATGCGACTACATCAGCATGCGCGTATAGAAGTGTTCGGGTCTGCCACGAGGCCGGCCCTGGCGATGATTGGAAAAAATCGATACGACAAAGCAATATTCGCACTGCCGCGAGTACCAGCCGTGGCCTCGAGGGCACTCGGCAGTGGTATTAGCATAACGTCGATTGCTTGTAAGTGCGCTGACGTCCCGATGTGCTCCCGTTTCACGCAGCAGCAGCAGCCGATCTAAGTAATTGCAAATGAGCGGAAAGGCACGGCGCTCTCGATTTATGACGAAGGTATCTGCTGGACTAGGCGTTTCCTTTGCTGGCGTAAAATTCACGTTGGTCGCTGGGATTCGGTTCGATCAACGTTAACGGGACAAGACTTTGGCTGGATTCGACTCTTTTTATCTAGGCCCACTTATTCAACAAATGTGTCTTTACATGGGCCAATCCTTTTTCGCTGAGATATTTCGGTCATTTATGCAATAATAGCATTAAAACTCGTCGTAATAGTATTCACTAGAGACTAGACTATACTTTTGGACATTATGACTGAATTGACTTGATTTTTTTCGGTCGTTTAAAAAAAAGTCGGTCTACGACCAAAAAAGCCTAGGACAAAACCTTCCTCCACGTAATTACAAGACAGCGCCGTTCAAACGTCACCGCTGCTTGCGCTTGAACTTGCGTCACAATCGCACCAGGAAGTGGTTCAGCGAAGAACGAGCAACCTAACTATCAATACAAAGGTATGATAGGTAGAGCTGGCCTTTTCACTACAAGGCAAACTAGGCGGCCGACCAGAGCGCAGCCTTCGGGGGCGTAGAATACGAGAAATATTGCTACAACCTTTAGCGCAAGCTTCAGTGGGACACGTAACAGGGGCGTAAATATTGAAGCTTGCATAGGGACGCAGAACTGTCTCGGGACGGCCCTGGCTGAGCACAGGTATACTGCAGAAATGGCAGAAATGCTTGAACGGTGCAACAGGCATTGGAACCATATGAATTTCTTCCTACGTCTCTCAGGAAATTCAATAATAATCCTGCGAATTTGTTAAGGTGTGGCATGACTTGTCCAGCGTAGAGTGACGTATGGTCGACACAGACAATGGCCAAACTACATAGCATGCCAAGGGCGCATAAGTCCGTGAACAAACAGAAGTTCGTCGAGAAAAAATGAGACGAAAGCCCGTCGTAACGTTGACCTACTGCACGCGCATACAGGACTGACAATAATGTCACCCCAAATCTTGTCCGACACTGGAAGACCAACCTGTGCCACACATGCACAGCTTGCGGAGGCCACTTACAGTAAGTTACTCCGACGAAATGACAAATGAAGCCTTAGCTTGCAGTTTCTTGCTGCAGCGCAGTTTTTCTCGTAACTCTGTCGTAACGGTGGAAGTGCATTTGAGCGATAGTAAAACTTGGTTGCCTAAAATCTACCAGGGGCTTCAAAGATACAGGGTTAACTGGAACCGGTGCCGAGAAATGTGGATGCGTCTTGCCTAGGGGTGAACTAAACAGCTCGCCAACAGCAGTGGTAACCGATCGAAGTTTAGATTAACTACCCCGGTGTGAAATAAAATAGCTTATCAAACACAATAGCCATCTGATAGAAGTCCACCACCTATACTAAAAAGTAAAACCTTTGACTGTGCCTTAAAAGAAGCACGCGTTGCCAGGTTACAGCGCACATCACACATAGTGTGTGTCTTACCGTGGTAGAATTGATGCAGACCGACGAGGTCGCTGGACGAACAAAACAGCACGTTGGCGTTCATCAACCGCGGGCAGAAGCTGCGGCGCAAACGCGACTGACTTTGAGTTCTCAAAGTCGAACGCCTTCTCTCAAGGTATTCGTCGCTTGAAAGCAAAAGTTTCGACGTCTCAGCAGGCTCGCTGCACGCTTTGCCGAGCGATAACTCCGTGCGTTCGTGTGTTGGTAGTGAACGAACGACGTAACTCGTACCGTACTCCCTTGGATGGTTTCGGGAAAAGTCTTTCGGAAAATTTCGGGAAACGTCCTTCGGAAGATTTTGGGAAATGGCCTTCTCACCCCTGGTTTCGGGCGTGTTGTGAGTAACGGCTTCACTTATCGCCATGACCTCTTCCCGACGAATGCCTTCACGAGCGCCTCTCAGATCCTTGTTCACAATATCGACGTCAATGTTCTTTTGACGGTTGCGATCTCGGTCAGGTGATGCTGTCTGAACTGCAACATTCAAACTCGACTTCACATTGCTACCGCAGTCCTTCACGGCAGTCGCTTGAACAGCGCATACCGGCTTAACAGGCCGTGCCGCACGCTTGCCGNGCCCCATCCCCTCCTTGTCGGAGCATTTTGTCCTTCCACTGCTTTCCTTTTGAACTTTACTGCCAACCACCTGTTTCCCGTTTGTATTACGCTTTTTCCTGGGCGGCAACTTCGCCCTGTCCGGTTCGTTGTCATTTTTACGCGGCCTGAGATTTGCTCCGCTTTGCGATGCTTGAGGTAGCGGCTGGTGCGTGTGTCGCCCTCTGCCGTGCAGTCTGGACTTCCGGCGTTTCTTGCTAGACGGCGCTTTCGCTATTGACGCGAGCTGCTTCTTTTCACTGTTGCCATACACTGGACCTGCGTTGCAACAGGTTTTTGACAACGTGGACGAGGCGGTGAGTGAAGACGTGGACGGTGATGAAAGCAAGGTACTTAACAGTTTAAATGGCTCTTGTTTGTGACGCTGTACAGATTGGGACTCTTCGTCTTTTCTTCCATTGGTTTTGGACAAAGTTTTTGCACCAGTGTCTGTCGAAATCGTTTTATGTTGGCATCCGGGGAGCGGGGAGTTACTGGGGCGAGTGAAGCTTCTTAGCAATTTGCTCGAAACGCGACACAGGCTTCGACGAATGGATCCCATTCTTGTCAAACGACTATCAGGGCAATTCACACACGACACAGCATTGTTTATGTTTTGGTCGGGCACAGCGCCACCATCTTCATCGGCCTGCAGACCATCTCTTTCTGTTGGTATCTTAACTGCGCATCCGGCATCGTTTTTAGTTTTGACTGACAGGGTCGCATTTGTAGCAGACGAACGACGTCTGTCAAACCGTGAGCGTTGCTCCATTTCGGGCATTTTCGGATTGTCGGATCCATTTCGGTTATTTTCGGACACGTTTGGCTGGCGTGGGTTCGATTCCGCTTGCGTGGTGCGTGAAACGCCGGCGTGACATCGAACAACGTAATCCTCCGCGTTTTCACGTTCCTCCTTGATGCCGCTCAGCCTTGGTGCAGCGAAACCAGGTTTTGCGAGCAGCTGGCTGCGGTTTGCAACGTTCTTCGATTGAACGGCACCAGCAGCGATGCGCGCAGGAACACGCGAAAGAACACATCTCGCGTACCTGTACGGCGCAAACGGCAGCACTCCATCAGCTTGAGAGATACACGCCGGTTGATTGCCGGTCGCTTTGGAATTTCCCCATTGTGAAAACACACAACTGACCGGTTTCACGTCTCCTTGCAAAACAACCACAGCAGGAACGTCCTGATCACCACCGCCGCAAAGCCGAGTTGCTGCTGCGGCAGAAACGCCGTGCAGGTTCGTCGAACTGTCGCCGAACCAGACGCCTCTCTCGGCGTCCGGACAAGATATTGCAGCCTGCACACTGTCACTGACATCTGCCCGATCCAAATCCGTCCGCTGCGCGAAACTCTCGAAACTTCTGTTTTCGAGTGACGCCGCCCGAGAGAAACGACTGCTCGCGTGAAATGAATGCATCGAGACGCCGGAATCGCAGAAGACTCCGTCGTTATCTAGGCCGGAGCTCAAAAAATCCGCGTCAGCTTTTGCGGGCTGGGAGGCTTTCGCGCTCTGGTTTACGCTACACGAAGCTTTCTCACCTTCAGAGTCAAGCGAAGATCTGGTCGGTTCAGTCTTGGAGGTCTCGGACGGGTTGGCGGGGAATGCCACACTGACATCGTGGCCAGAATGTCGCAGGCAAGCGGAAGCTTTCGAACCATGCAATATTTCAGAGACTGTCGGCTTCTTGCGTCTGATCACGTCGCACGCAGGACATTTGGACGAGCCGTCGTCGAGGATAGTTACCGGACGGTGTCCGCGGGGCAAGTGCTGATTCCACGTGGGCTTCTCTGTGGCTCGATAGGTCTGCGCTCGCGGAGAGGAAAACTTCAATTCCTCGACGGAGTATAATCCACGACGCGGCATATAGGTGAGTGGGATAAGCGAAATCAGCGAGAACGCAAGTTGTCAACGTCGCCGTTCGTGGAAGTCAATATAAATTTGCAAAAACACCACCTCACTCACTGACGACTACAGTGTGGTGCAAGCTTGAATACTTAATGGCGCAGCGAAAACCAGCAAAATCTGTCCAATGCAAGCTTTCCTTTGCAACTTTTTTCTGTGCAAGTGATCTACAGCTAAAAGTTTGCGAACGTATCAGTTGTACGAAGCCTCAATGTATGCTTAATCATCGCATCGACGAAATCTAAGGTGGGAGGTAGGCCTTATCAGACCCATGTTCTAACAACTAGCGAACTACATATCACTGCAGCACCAAGCGACTATACCCACGCTACCTTGCGCATCGACTAAACCAATTATATGGGAAGTGACTCGTTCAAATTAGAACTTCCGCCTTTTAAAAGCAAGAGTGGTCGCCATGGCGACCACGAAGTCTTCGATCAGTAACGTAATCCGAAAAACAAATATGACCATTAAGTGAGAAGTGGGCAAAGGTGGCGAAGGCAAAGCGACACAGCGCAAATTAACAGCGCAGCCAAGTGATGATGCATCGTCTCCAAGAGCGTGGGAATCGGTAGCCCGTGGTCTGACCGGTCCTAATGGGTCACCATCCATGTCTATCGTCTCGCATCGCATTCGGACCGGGAAGAGGAACCAAGTACCGCATTAAACAGCACTGCGTGGCGTAGTCCATCAGGCGAACAAATGCGTTTTCGCGAGTATGCGAACGAAACAGATTCCGCTTGGTCGTTTCTGTCATTTGAGGCAGAAAGTTATCTGAAAACATGCCTGCCGGCAGAAAAGGGACGCGTCAAGTTGTCGTTATCAGTGTAGTTCATCCTGAGGATTATTGCCTGAAAGACGAGGTTTCAAAGAAGTGCCTGCCCAACTTTAAAACTTTGTTTCAAGCTTTTTGTTATTGTACCTCTCAGTGGCATTGACGCGAAACAATTTTTTTCATTGTTTACTTATGTTGCCTAACCCTGAGCAATTTTTTCTTTGTTTTTTTTGTGACACGTTACCACGTTTCGGAAAATATTATGGGAACGGAGGAACTTTCGACATAATTAACAAAGACAAAACTTTGGAATCGAAATCTCTGCATTTGAGTCGATCCAAACTCCTAGTATGTCAGAAGCAATTTGTAAACCCTTGCAATTAATCTTATGAACATTTATGTAAGCTGAGCAAAGGGAGCCAGACCTACAGCTCGGTTGAAAAAAGGATTCCTCTGTGGCTACGTACAGTATTGCTTTTTTTTGCTTCACTGTACAAATCGCATTAGATTTGCAAGAAACATATATTTTCCTTAAAATTCATGTACTGCCTGCCTCACCGAATCGAAGCATGGGTCTTCAACAGAAGCGACCCACATTTTCCAACAATTACGGAGCAAACAGAGGGATATCTGTTTGGTGATTAAAAAACTTGCGCCACGACGTGCTCCACTGTTCCGATGAGGCGAAAAACCCTTTCTTTTCAGGACACGTGGCTTTCAATGCGGACTGCGACTCAAGCGGTACCGAGCATGGGACGTATGTGTGGCTTTTCAAAGCACAACACAGAGTCAACTTCCACGTTTTAATCTATACTCCTGCGCCAGATATTGGCACAGCTTTGCACCAGTTGCTGACAACAACAATGAACGTAAGTTGCTGGGAACGTATTTGAAGGATTTGGGGCATTTTAGCAATGCAAATAATTCCAGTCACTTCGCAAAGGTTACCCTTACAAAATACACAGTTTATATTCAGGTCGGAGAATTATGGCTCGTACGTAAATTTGTACTCCCCGTGTTTCTTGTTGATTGGCTGGACTTTAAACTGACTACAACACGGACAAAAATGTATAAGCAGTTTACAAACAGCCTTCCTACGGGGAAGCATGTTAAGAGCCAGAGTTCCCGGGTCTAACAAGTTTAGAAACTTGGAGCACCTCTCGAACATCGACACAGGAGAGGCATCGCGCGTGAGCTCGATGCGCGCTTTTCAACAAACAACGCAGGCCTATGGCAGTCACAAGTGCTGTGCTCGTTTATCATCGCGCTTTCATCGCTGCACCTCCACAGCAGCTGCATGTGGCACTCGCGCCTACCAATATTCGAGCACATTTTACAAAGGGACCACTGTATTTGACCAGCATGAGAGGTCAACGCCGAAGAAGACCGGCCGCGTGAAACAAGCGCCACGGTTGTCTTTTTCTGCAAATACTCGGAAAAAGGCAACGCGTGCCACCGCCAATCAACTGTCTTCATTACAGACGGGAGCACTTTTCGTGGCGTCGGCAGACAACTATTACGCCGAAGCACTGCTAGGAAGGGCATTATGATATTCACATCACCTGCCTTGATCAAATATGTGGAAATAAGCATGCCAATAAGTGCCAAAAGCATTTTACTGTAAACAAGCATTTGACTCCGCCAGTGACTGACCAGGGGAATGGGATCAGTTTTTGCGGAAGAACATGCAGGACCATATTTACCAGTCACCGGTGCTTAACAACTGGTGCGTCTGTAGCCTGGTCTTGTTAACTGATGTTTCAGGGTAGAATTGTCACCCGTTCCTGCGCTTTTGACTTCAACCCTCGAACTTTCGCGGAATTCAAAAATTGTTGATTCGACTGCGTCGCCTTTGTGGAGAGTAGTTACTTGAACACAGGTATGTGCAACTCCGAATCATCGCAAAGTCTTGAAAGCAAAGCTCAGTCCGCTGATTGCTCGAAAGTTTGCGGCTAATGTAGAGCGTTAAATGTCATGATTACGGTAAACCTTGGAAGTAACTCGCTTGAGCTAGTCAAGCAACACACTTAGCTCTACGACCACATGACGTACCAACGTTTGCGATTACTTGAGATTTAACTACCACGACTAAATGTCAATCAAAGCAATGAGAGCAGTAACTGTAATGATCCTACAGGTTGGTGGACGAGATTGTAAACGTTCGTTCACAATTCTTCACTTCCCCTAGAACGGTTGTTTTCAACCTGGCGTAGGGGTCGTGAACCATTTTTGGAGGGATCGCGAGTAGATATTTTATGTACGCAGCTTCATTATACATATTTGCTTTATTCGAGTTTTCGATGGGGATCGTTGGGCCATAGTGGGCTTCTGTAATGGGTCGCGGTACAAAAAACGTTGAAAACCACTGCTGTAGAAATTACCCCGTACCGCTAAACGAACATGTTTGGACGAGTCTTAAGCCCGCAGTACTACCATACTTGCGCACTTTTCTGTTAACCAGCAGCCAACCCGGAACGGCGTGTTTGTTCACGCTTTCGTCACAACGTGTTGGCGACTGGCACTGGAAAACTACGCTCGACCCAAACCCCTGCACGCACAACAAGTTGGATCAGCAAAAACAACAACGCAAACCCCTTTTCCACGAAAATCGCAGGCGCGGAAACGGACCAAAACACAAAATCAACTGCAGAGATTACCAAACGAAGGGACGTCAAGAGTCTAGATTCTGGACTCTAGAACCTTTTCTTGTGGAACCAAACAAACACACTTAGCTTTTCGGCCGCGTTAAGACGCCGAGGTATTCGGCAGCCACAAGCGATTACATTGATGTTTCACGACGCTTCCAGGAAGACTTCAGCGCGATAGACAACTGGCAAACGTTTGTGTATTGTCAGTTCAAGTTACGATACAGGTCCATCGCGTGACATTAAATGATGGGTGGCCCGAATGGATGGTTCGCCGAAGTCGCGGACTTCAAGTTTGACAGAATGGATCCTCTACTAAACTGTACGACCAGTCCGATCCCTGCCCACAGGTATTTTGACTTTTACAAACAACCGATGCAAACACCGGTAAAGTTACGGGTCTACTTACGTATTCGTCCCCAGACGTACTTCTTGCACAACCAGGGGCAATCCTCTCCGCCGTCCACCGGTTCAAGGAAGACCGGCATTTTAAGAGTGTCTCAAGTGGTGACGAACAGAGTCATGTCGCGAAATTTAACAAAAAAACAGGTGATGTCCGGCAGGTTTGAAACAGCAAAGAGATCCTAAAGCAGCTTGGAGAAGAGCTTAAAAAACCGAATGATTCGTTGCCCAGCAGAACACAGTGAGAAATCGATGATAACCAAAAAAATAGCTACCGACTGCATGTTCTTCGTTCCACGACTTAGAACAACGTATTTGCTTACTGATGGCGTTTCTAATCGACGTATTGATACTTTGCGTAGACAACTATGTAGCCTGCGTGTGTGTTTTTGCTACAATGTCTGTGTGAAACAGGCATGGGTGAAATATATTCCGTGATTCAAACTAAACCGGTGTCTAGCGAAATTTCTGACTTCACGCCATGTGCAAATGCACAGAGTAATACTTCTCATATCAAATACGCTGAGAAAATTGACGATTAGGGCTTAGGGTTTGGTGCTTAGTTAAGCCTATCGGGTTAGGGTTTATGTTACGGTTAGAAAAAAGAAAATACATGAGGTCTAAGACTAAGTCCAATATTTTCAGTGGTTATAGTTATTGCCGTACTGTAGCTTGTTGTGGTATCTGACATCTAACCAAAAAGTTTTAATTTTAATGTAATTGATCACAAAGTATTGCAACTGCACTGATCTGACCCCAACTTTTTTCAAACCTGCCAAAAACTTTTGTTCATAAGCACAGTAGAGGATTTGGAAAGCTGTCTAAACGTACTTTCTACAGCTAAGGACAAAAACTAAACTTTAGAGTTGAGATTTCCGAATCCTTAATAAATTTTTGATGAGATTTGCCACGTTTAGGAGCCTATGAAAAGGGTTTTGGAAGAAGTAAAAAACTTTGCAGACAAAATAATCGTTGCATTTGTTGAGCAACAGGCTGTAATTAAGTAATCAAACGTAATCGGCTGCACTCATTGTATTCAATAACCTTAGTCCCCTTGCAGTCTAACTGGAGGTAATAGAAAACGAACAACATTTTAAAATAAGTCGCTGGCCGATTCGATGATTTTTCTTTTTCGCTACAAAAATTCATGACCCTGTAAAACCAGCATTAAGAATACGTCGAGCGAAAAGTTGATGGAACCTTTAGTCATAAATTTTGGGGACGGAGAGAATTTTGTCATAAATTTTGGGGACGGAGAGATGTGTTGCATGGATGGATGGGCAGAAACAAAAAAAGAACTTTCGGTTATTGAAAGTTTTCGGCAACTGCACCCAGACCAGCCTTTGNATCTGAACCTTATATCNTGTCACTATTGAAAAGTTTTTGCAGTAAAGGTAGTTTTGATTTCGATTATGTCTGCTTTTTCTCGATCAGATCAGCAAGCGAGTGAAACTCATAGCTGAAATAAATTAATAGCAACACAAGTCTCACTGCCCTCCATTCAACAAAACAGGTCCGCACAAAATTTACTCGGTGAGTTGGTTTGTTCCACTCTGAAGCACTAACAACAATCATTTCGCCGACTTTTGCTGCATGCGACGCCCCAACACATTGTTTTTGCTTTAACTTCTTCAGTCTTTGCTTTGCATGGCGAACAGATCCGTTTAACCCAAGCTTCGCTTTTTTAGCAAAAAATTCAACTTTGCCTTTCAGCTACCTATTTTTCTCATGACAACTTTTGCAACTTGCTGCCTGTTGCATAGTTGGCTACAAACATTAACACCTTATAACTGCTTTTCAAAGTTGCCTGACGCCAACTGTCTGAAGCAGATGAAAATTCCGTCGACCTTTGTGACATTCATCTTATTACAAACCTTAAACCTGGTTTTGGAGCCAAATACGGCATTAACCCCATAAAGATTCTTCCGCCTTCTCAAACAACCTAATTAAGTCACGCCCTAAAAACGACTGCAGAATGGTATTACAGACTAAGGTTACATCCGCATATTATCTGCAAAATTTGCCTGAGCCTCTCGGTCGGACATCTGCACTTTTTCTTTTGCAAAAAATTTAATCGGGCCACGAGAACTGCTGGTTATTACGATATCTGCCACTTGTTGGCAGTGTTTGAACAATCTGCCAAAAACAGCTTTTCTGGACACAGTGCATCAAAATCTGTTCTTTCGGTTCAGTCCGGCGGCTTAAGCACGCTAATCAAACGCTGTATGCCATGATCAACGCGGCGCAGGCACTGAGAGGCCAAAGTTACTGTGTTCAATTTTCCACTTGAAACTGCAGCGGCCATTGTTCGCGCGGCCACTTGACAATCTTTCAGGCAGCGATATTTCTAAAGGGAAAGTTTATTCTGGACGCCATTGAAAAGGCGTCGAAATGCTAACCGCCTTCTCTTACGGCGCGTGCAAGCAACAAAGAACGGCTAATCGCGTTCGGGCATAAAGGGTTGTGACGCAACGCGGGACGCAGTGTTGTTCTTGCGCGAGAGAAACGACGTGTCGCGCGGTTTCGACGGACAGGACCACGTATGAAATACGATTTCAAAGAGAAATCCGCGGACGAAATTCGAGCTTCCTGCTGTGAAGACGGATCAAGATCCGGGTTCACAGCGGGATTCGGCGCTCGTCGTGAACACAAAACTGCGGTGCATGACTAGGGAAGGAAACGATATCTCCTGGCGCTTTCAAGCGCCATGTCGCGTCACCGCAAAGGGGCGGCATGGAGCATGCAGACTGCCACTGAGGTGGCGAAAAATCACGCTTCGGTTGATCCGGTCAGTATGCCGCGAATCGCTGGCGGTAAAACAGAAGTGAAGACATCTTTGAAGCCCAAAACTCGAAGATCTTTCTATTGAGTTAAAAAACGACTAAATTTCTTCATGAATGTTACAGATTTAGATTCAACATGGTTATTGGTAATCTCCTTCAGTAACGTCGCAATGACGTCAAACAATAACATGACGCTGCAATGACGTCAGAGACGCCAAAAAAATTGCATCATCGGATGCACTGTTCAGCAACCTTTCCAAAACTTCTTGTAACCTCACGTGGTTTGTAAGCAATAATCAAAAACGTGATTTGTGTAAACCTCGTAGTTAGTGACAGCACCAATGGAGATGAAGGCATGACACGGATGTTTGCACAAGACTCACAGCATTCTTCGAACAATTCACCTATTAATGTTCGAAGCAGACTTAGGCCAAGTACTTCTACTTTTTTAGCATGAAGTTTCATCGCTTTTCTCCACTTGTGTAGGAGTCCACACATCATAACCTTGTAAATAGTGAGAAATACAACTCACTTCCCTGTTTGTTGTAGCTGACGTGTTGTTATAGTTACAACACATGATAAAAGTGACAGTCCCAACGCCCACTTCGGCTAATTTGAAAATAGAGGAGCAATATCAAGCCGATACTGTGCGTATCGTCAACTGCGTAAAAAAAGAGGGACCGCACTCTGCACAACAATTGTTGCCATCTGCCGCTATTCCCACATTTTGATGCGACGACTTCATTTCAAGCTTTGTTTCGTGACAAAGCCTTCCCCTAATCAACAAAATCCCGCTGAATTACCCTGAAGTTCCACTGCACACGTTTTTCAAATCACATTTTAACCACGCCAAATCACGCTTGATAGCAACGTTCTTGCTGTACTTGAAGTGTTCATCAAGCAACCTTAGAGTTAAATTAGATTCACCGATTCAGTGCCGACGTTATTTGAAGTAATATCTGACGCAAGAGTGCTTGAAAACGCAGCGATTCATGATTTTGTCTCTACAGCATTTTGCATTATCCAGAAAAATATCTTCTAGGTTACATGGCTAGTCAAGACGTCTTCAAAATGAAAAAAGTTGTTGAATTCCGCAACTGATAAGCGAACTTGCAGCAGTTTAGTGGCTGACAAAAATTTCAAACCAAGGTATAGATAGATAAACGTTTCAAAATAACGTTTTATGATTGAACTAGCAAGAGGCCGCACTCCCAAACCAGCTGTTCACTTTTTTTCAGCGTGAACCGAATAACCCAACTGAAAACAGACGAGGGACAACTGCGGACCAGGACCAGGCCGGAGTGCAGGCGTTGCGCATCTTGCTATGTTAGTTCCAACATTATTCTTTTCCAGTAGTCACTATTCATGTACTTGCGCCTGACTGCACTAACAAACAACATCATGCAAAGAAACCTGTACAAGCCTACGCGCACACTCCATTTCCCTTGGAAATCGAACACAGTTTGTTTTATTTGCTTTTTTCCTCTCAGAAAAGCATTTTGTTATTATTCTTTACGAACTTATTCTTTTGAAAAAAAGTCACTTCTCTCACAGAGCATCATCGGCTACACTGCACAACGTACACGCAGGTTCGCAGACGCGTAACCGCAGCTGGCAAAGAGGGCAGTGCAATGATAGCTTGTTACTGTTGAAAATCTGTAAGTCACTTTTCGCGCCCCTTGGCAGCAACAAGCTTGTTGAGGATCGAACTGTCTGGGAGACAGGAGAAAATGGAAGAGCATCAGGCGTTGAACTGTCAAGTGTTCGACGGAATTCACGCTTGATTTTGTTGGAATCGACAGTCACCATTTTCCTCCAAAAAGGGATTAAATACGCGAAACAAAACGGTTGCTTAACTTCAAATGCACTACTAGCAACAAACCGTTTTGTGCCGGCGCCGTTGTAATCACTGCTTTTAGTGTCATGACTTTTCTCGCTTGAGCCTAAGTGCACGTCGGCGGCCAAGGTTTTATAGCGGTGGTTCCGAATCTTTCAGCATCGAAAGTTAATTCCACGCCAACGCTTGGCGATCCATGACAGGGCGTTAGCAGGTAAAGTGGATCGACGCACTACTAAAAGACCGACCCGAACACAAAAGACGCAGGGGTCTCACTTTCAAAGCGCATCTTCTGCTTTTGGCAAGAAACCCCGAGAAACAATCGCTTAAAAGTCAGCTAAGCCAAGGGCGCTTAACTGCAAGGTGCGTTGGATATATGAACAGATAACGGATCACAGCGGGGGCAAATCCATTAAGGCCGGACAAAAAGATCTNTCTTTTTGCTTGCGACGCTGACAAGGACATCTTCGTCTTTCAAACCCCGCAAATTTGGTGAACGAAACAACTGCGAAAATGGCCTGGAACGAGAAAAGTCTATCAAAACACAACTTAACTGAGCGTTTTTCAGCACCACATCGGAGAGCAGCGAAAGTTCACTTCGCTCGTAAGCGATCAATCGACGCGCCCAGCACAAAAGACGCCGTCGACCGAGGTCACGCACAATGCAAACACACCCCGCAACATGCAACGGACCTTCTCAATTTCGATGACACTTTGTTAGNAAAACTTTTGACGATGGTTCTACACAAACGCAGAGCCAGTGAATGGCAACGGGGTCACACACCCTGCGCTGTTACTATACGTGGTTCTTCACGGCCAGTTAAAGGACATACAAATGCAACGAAGCGTAACTGTTCGAACAGAGCGCTAAGAAGCAATCACAACCCGGTCACGGCTAAAAATATTAGATTTCGCAGCGGTTGACGAAGTAGCTTGGATTACGCCCCAGTTCCTGTTTGAACGCCTTCGCGAGCTATGTACGCGTGACATTTAGTGCAGAAAGCGCAGGGCGTTTCTGTAAGCGACATTTTAAAGTCAGGTCGACATTGGATTCGGCAATACACCAATAACGTTATTTCAGGGTACACGGCTGGCGAAAACCGCCTCGTAAATTTTCTCAAGAAACTCAAAAAGAAACCAAGCGCAAAAACACATCGGACCCCCCACAGAAATATGTGCGTTCTCCAAAAAATGAAAAACCACGTCGAGAAAAAAGGGGGTATTTTCCACAAGAAAAAACGTCCGCAACACTGGCGGTCGGTGTTGGATAACGTCATTAACCGCGAGGATAGTAAAACACAACGGTGTCGGATTCGCATTTTATTACAGTTTACCGTTTGCAAAGCAAATCTTTGCGCGCTCTCGGTCTTCCGAGCAGCTTTGCACAGAGGCGCAAAAGGAGTTGCTTCGCTCAAATGCTTCACAACGAGAACGCAAAGGCAGCAGCTTTTGTACCTTTCACAATGGCACTTTGAACTTCATCGCCTTGCCCTGTTCGCGCCACAGGGTTTGCTGAACGCTTCAGGCGAGCAAGCGCCGCTTTCTTCTTGATCGTCCCAAGGTGGACGGCACGGGGCAAGTCATTGACAGAGGGGTACAGGGTGGCCGTTAGGTTGGCCATTATGGACTGAAAAACGCGTATCACACGACAACTATGTCATTACTCTGGTAAACATTCAACTTTTACTTGTTTTTGTGTNGACAGTCACTTTAACGGTTTAAGNGAGCTCAGAAGAAATATTACATCCATTGGTAACCTGGAAAAAGAGAACGAAAAGGTGTGGGCGGATAACACATATCGGAGGTTGATCAGCAAAGGTCAACCAGCACGCAACTAGCAATGCACAACTCCTACAGCTTTCTTGTTGTTGATGGTAGTTTTTTCAACACTTCCGTCTCGGGGGCGGGGATAAAATCCCGCATAAAAGCAGATCATTCGTTTTTTGTTTCGCCATAGCATTCAAGAAAATTTCAGCCGCCAAAAACGGTGGGTGTGAGCCGTACTTTTGTATCAAACAGCAACAAAAAACTAAAGCAACGGTAAACGTGGGAAACCAAGGAAACACGGCAAACTGGCAAACGATGAGCTAGTTTTGCTGTAGAACAACAGAGCTCTTGGGTGGCGACAACATTCATGTACATCCTATCCTGTTGTTTTTTCGGTCTTTTTCGGTCATACGCCGAAATGTATTAGAAATGACCGAAAAAAATAGGTCATTTCGGTCAGAATGTCTGAAAATATAGGCTAATGAGAACACTGTTACGGCAAATTTTAATACAACTGTGAGACGAATGACGAAAATGTCTCAGCAAAAAATTATCGAAATGTCTCAGCGAAAAAAACAGATCCTATCCGTGGTAACAGCGCAAGCCCAGCGCGAAAAAGGATGTACATGGGCTAGCAGCTAGTTACCCGAGTTAGCTCAGCAGTGCAGGTGAGCTGCCAATTAAAAAGATTAGTACAAACACTGCTTCAAAAACCGGCACGTTTAGACAACTTTATTGGGATCTGTGTACTACCGAACGGTAGTTACCAGCGGAACGTGCAAAGATTGCATACAGATATATGCATGAATTGTTTCACATAACAGTCATGGGCGACCGTTCGACTCGCAATAAACTTACATATAAGAAAATTTCCAAAAAAGAGCAGAGTACTAAAAACATGAACGTTTTATAAATGAACAGCAAGAAACAAAAAAGCTTTAATTACTTCATGGCACATTCAAAAAATTACTTACGTGAACTATTTTCAAATTGTATTGACGCTTTTGCGTACAATGCTTTGCAGCAAAGGTTAAATCGAAGTACACTACTGTACTATCAAGACTTTTAGTGGTTCACGTTCAAGCGTGACTGCTCACCTCTTCATTTCCTTTCGCACGCTGTTGCCCATTTGCGTTATGTTGACTACATTTGAGCTTTTAATCGAGCGTGTTTGCTGCGTCACACTGCTGTTCGTTTCACACAAAGCTGTGTCTGTACGTTCTAGGCATCGTTTACCCGCGCTATTCAGTATTCACCGCAAACGAACGATCACATAGTAGTTGCAGATAAACTAATTTCCTTGCCTATGAACGCTTGCAGCTCGAATTGTGCAGCAACGAACGCACAACCTGCTTACTCTTTCCGGCACAACACCTCTACGAAATTTCATTCGTCTTGACGAATGGTGGTGGTGTTTAAGGCCACCAGCTTACACGCTTAGCTCACAGCACAAAAATTCGCTCAAACGTCCAGGGTGTTTTGGGATCCACAAAACCGATAATGTTTCGCATCAGTTGCCATGCGTCCACGGGACTTATCATTACCTTTTGTTACGATTGGATCGGTTTTCTTACAACCACTCGAAGACTTGGCAATTAGCTCCGGCCAAAAAATTCGAACGAAAGCAAACAGTAGGCAGGATCGTGCTGGCAAAAAAACTGTTTTGGGTGAGCCCTGTAAGCGAAAATGCGATTATCACCATTGTATCTTTCCGCTTTGCTAAATGCGTGTTGTTCAAAGCACGAAACTAACTAACGGTGAAGACGTCTGGATGGAAACAACTTGATGGTTTTTCTACGACTGTTACGCAATATCCGAGCAGCGGCATCAGGATCTCATCGTCTACTACCATTTCTCATCGTGTACTCCATTCTGACATGTTGATGTAATTCAAGCAAAATGCCCGTTCGTACCATTACAGGAAAAATTTGCGCCCTTTAAATATTCCAACGACCAATCACCGCGCAATTTACAAGCTTAATTCCAGTGAACAATTACCGTACAGCAAAGCTGGCTGCTTAGTCAGGGGTCGAGAACCTATGGCTCGCGAGCCAGCTGTGGCTCTTTTGATGACGGCATCTGGCTCGCTTGACATTTTCTCAACACACAATTGTTACTAATGAAACTTTTCTGTTATTTTTTTCCATCTACCAGACTACAAAGCCATCAGCAACGCCATGCAGCACCAGAAGTCGCATTAACAGTAATAAGCATGTTATTAAAGAGAAAATTCAGACATTTACCATTGTTTAAAAT
>JGI24159J19872_10002220_pt1 | contig 22853 bp, 13 predicted proteins | sample Ectturendosymbi4_FD_19872 | JGI IMG/M metagenome (IMG submission 19872) | reverse complement strand
ACACGAGAACATTTTGCGGAAAGTTCTTATACAACGCAATTGCGAGTACAGACAATGCACAACACAAGAATTGTCCTTCCAGTGCATCGACGATCGCCCGGGTAGAGATTTGTTTAGGGTGTTGAAGAGATCGCCTATTGCTCAACCGCACACACTTGGTCTTCGACGAGGTTATTCCGATGGGAAGGCAATAGGCAACACGACCGGACTTCGACGAAGATTGCATCTGCATTGGAGAATTTCCCTGCTACAGAATTATGCCGAGCGCTTGGCCAGACTGAAGCAAGTTCCAATTTTTAAGGTCTTGGCACGACCATAATTATTAGAAAGGGTGTACACTTCCACTTTGCTATTGGCCCCATTTCGCATAGATACGCCACTGCATTCTGTGTCATTGCATATCTGCAGCTGTAGCTTCAGCGCAGGCTAGTCTTGCCTTTAGTTCGTATCTTACCATAGAAAGCAACAAGAGATAGACGCAAGCTGAACGAAAGTACCTTACTGGCCTCGTGTAATCTGAAATAATCTAAAAAATGGATTCGGGCGTTTTGTTCCACACGTTATACGTAACAATAACCAATTCTCAGCGCCATGAAAAGAAAATGGTCATCGTTATTCACTTCAATCATTCGAGCTCACTCTTCCAGGAGGGTATCCAAACTGTGGCCTACGGCCAAATCCGGCCCGCGAATACTTTTGTCAATAATGAAAAATTAATTGACGAAAAACTTTTCCATTTGGTAGAAAGTCACATATCCCGAAACAATCCCATTACGTAAAGATGTCCGGCCCTCGAACTGTTGTGTAATAGCTTATGTGGCCCTCGGATAAAAAAGTTTGGAGACCCTGTTCTATAGATATCTGTTTTTAGTGGCATAGTGAAAAACGTGCGTTAAACCAAAACAAAAATACTAATATAACTGCTTAAAAAATGCTGGAAATTCTCCTTGCTCCCAAAAGTTTGGGGCCCCACAAAATCGGGGGCCCTAGGCTTTAGCCTTTTTAGCCTAATGGTAAATCCGCGCCTGTTTGTATGCAACTTACATTTAAATGAACTCTCATTGCGTCATCTGTGTAAGCACCTTATCGGCCCAACAGAGTCATCTACTAATTGGAAAAGACCAGTCGGCAATGCTTTGGCTACATGTGAAAGCTTACCGCTTTCCTCGACAGGAATCCGATGCATACCTGACGGGCCGCCCCTTGCTGACATCGATCTTGCTGATCTGAGTCGTGGTCAGACTTACCTTTATAAGATTATAAAAGCAGTTAAGACTGGTTTGATTAGCAGTGATTTGCTACGTGAAAAACCTGGACCCATGTCTCATGCCAGATGGCTAACAACTGCAGGCAGAATTTGCAGACTATATATAGCAACAGTGACGACCTCTATGCACTGACACTTTTTATTGTCTGTTACTATGGGCCAATGTGGTTTGAGATGAAGAAGCGTGCCTGGTGCACAGATGGTGCAATACATTTGCTGCAAATGATAAAGTTACTTAAGAAATTGCCGCCTTCTATCAGAGCTGTAGTGTGGCCTGTTGTCCAACGAAACGCGTATTGGGCTCATCCTAAAATGTTCTACTGGCAATGCTCGCTGATCCAGATCGTGAAAATCGGGAAACAGCTATTGACATCATCAAGACTATCAGACTATATTCATCAGAACATCCACAGCACATCAGAGAATTTCGAATTCCAAAGATTTCACAGAATGCACAACACGTGAAAGATCTTCTCCCAGCAGTGCAGGAGTTGAGAATGGAGCCACCAATAACAAAACAACTGACCGTACAACAAGTCGACAACTTCGCATAGAACCCCTTGTTCTTCGCATTCCTTGTCATTCTCAAGGTGTGGAACGGTGCGTTAAATTAGTTACAGAAGCTTCTGGAGCTGTGTATGGGAAAGACACTCGAGATGGCTACATCAGATCGGTATTCAAATCCCGTCACTTCATTCCTAACTTTAGAAGCAAGCAAGATTACACGGTTTCGTGTACTGTATGAAACGCATTGATTTCCTCATACTTTCAAGCATATTTTGCGGGTGATTTCAGTTTTGTTGTGATCAAATGTGATGTTTGAAACTTCTTCACTAACGTTTTTCTATCTGCTTTGCGTTTTTTATTGTGTCTCAAAACCAAAAAAGAAACCTATGCAAAACGATTCATCGTCGGCAAAGAAGTGCCGTTTTGCCCGGAATTTGTGTTTTTTCACCTTAAAAAGGTGTTATAATACAGATAATTGAACTTTTTTGCGATTTCAATTGTGTTTGGTTGTGTTAACAAAACCTGCAGTGTGCGTCTTGATTCATTTAGCTTCGTATTTTGATGCTACACCCTAGTGTCTATGTTGCCTTATAAGACGAAAGCACTGTCAGAGCTATTTTTCCGTCAACCAAACGTGTTTATCTAAAGGCAAAATAGCTCAAGCAGTGCTTCGGCCTCGTGAAGCAAAATAGACACTGCCTAAAAATACTTGATTTTACGTGGACGGATCGGGATTGGATCGGATTAATTTTTTTCGTATCAGGACTGGACTCGGACTGAAAATTTTCACATTCCGCTCATCTCTGAGGGACATTTGCCTTTAATAAAGCGTGTGCAATCAAAATTAGTTGTTATGAAACTCCCATTTTCCCACCCTATGGATTTCGTAAAAGTGTGATTGATTGACTGTTAGAGAAGATTCTGTGAAGTTTGCATCATTCATCTTGCTTTGGTATGAAGCTTTCGGATTTTATTAAAACTTTTGATTGGTCTTGCTTGTCTATCAACGTAAAAATTTGTCTCCCGCGCGTAATCGTACCCAACAATTAAATATGGATTAAATACCTACAGTACAGGCTTGTAGCAAAATTTGATGTGAGCCCTCAGCGTCTTACGGATTTTGAGATCGTACCTTCAAAAGCTGATATGAAATAAGCGTATCTCCGTGAGGATACTTGTTGAGAAACTGAAAGACTTTTTCATTAAACAACGCAAAAGATCACTGATTTGAATGCAAAGCATGTATCAATGAGAAAAGCGCCTGTGAAAGCTTAGGCTTTGCCGCAACGTTCACTCTGCCACTCACAATGACAGGTATTTCAAATTGCGACGGCGTTGAAAGTGCTAATAACTTTTACAAGCTGCAAGTCAATAATTACATTGTGCATGCCCGTTCTCATAAATGTTACAGTCAAAAGTCCATCGTTGCACAAAGAATTGTCAGTATTTTAATTATAAAATATTCCAGGTTAGCAAGACACACGTCATAAAAGTCAGTGAGATGTAAATTAGGCAGACTATGGGTTTTCTAAGCGTAAGAAAATGATCGAAAGAAAAGAATAAACCTATATGCTTACCGTGTAGACAAGCTTCTGCGATTGTGTTCTAGCTCCACCTAAGATCTAATTTCAACCAAACGAAATCCCTGAAACCAGGGGTGTAACTAGGCAAGTGCCTCCCGCAGAAATTTTCAAAAACATTATGAAAGCGCCAAGAGATTTTGTAACTGTTAGGTACAACAAGAAGTTCCGGTATTTTGCCACAAACACACCTCGAAATTTCAGCTCGTTTGCTGCCCTGGCTGTTTAGTGTAGTGACTTCGAAAATACATCATGTCTCAAGCACAACACGAATAAGATCGAAAAAAGACGAAGAAACTGATTTTTAATGAGCCGTGAAATAAGCCTACAGAGATGGTTTGTGGAAAGCGTTACATTTGATTCACTAGTTCATCTAATGCTTTTTCTTGTGGCGAGGAAGCCAGTTACCGTAGGCGTAGACAAAGCGTTACATCTGTCTCCCCTCCGGTGACATTCAAGTTTGCCTCCATAAATGAATAACAACAGCAAAAAATGGGCACACCTTTTTTTCAGAGAAGTGGATGGTACCGTCGACAAATCTGGATTTATGCAAACGCAGTTGCATTTTTAATATGTTTTTCCTTCAAAACCATATTTTACAGATACGGACAAGGTAAACGTGAAGTTTCACAGCGAGCAATTTCTGTATTGATTTAATGAGCAGACCGGGCTTTTGAAGAAGAATTTTATTGCTTATAACCATAAATACAGCAAGGTTAGTGTTTTCCTGAAGAGAATTGGTAGGAAACAAAAGTAACCCAAGGTCAGCTCTATTGTTCGAAAAACAAGAGGAGCCTCCTATTTTAGGCACTGCGCTTCACCTCGCTTGAAAGGAAATCAGGACCTTTACAAAATTGGTTTACAGTATTCGACCTAAACAAATCTTAAGGATAACTCATAACAGCTCAAGATTCAGAAGTGTAATGCCATGGAATACGTAAGCCAGTTGATCTCAATATTTGTCGGGGCACAATATTTTCTTTATGCTAAAATTAAAACTTGGCAAAAGCTGTAGCCTACAAAGTTTTCAGCTTATGATGCATCAGTTGTTTGTGCCAGCAGGCTCTTTTGGAGGGAGACGGTTGAAATATCGAAGTTAAATTCACAATTTCATTTTTTCCTTCTGATTCCCGACAAGATATGGTGGTAGAAGTTAAGTTCAAATCCCTTCCATACCTGAAAAAGACTTGACTTTTCTAGAGATAAGTAATATCGTGGATGCTGACATGTGGAGTGAGAGTAACTGTTTGTTGTGATGTACCTGGTACAAATGATTGGAAATTTAATATACATCCCATTTTTGTGTAGTAAATGCAGTTTCTACAATGTTCATCTATTTTTAGTAAAAACGATTTTACTCTGACGAGCCCTTCTTCCATCAGCTCAGTTTGCTTTAGTTGCGGCTTGTCAGAAAAAATTGCAGTGTTTTTTACTTCTAGCAATTGTTGGAAACGTTAACTTCCTCTCGTTTCACTGGGTAATTTCAGAAAGGTTAAGAAGTATTATCACATTTTGCGAAGCAGCGGAACATTGAAGCAATCGAACGTTTCGCACATACCGCGCGAACGCCCTCTCGCGGTATGCTTCGGAAAGATGAAAATTACCTTATATCTCTGTCAGAAGCAAGCTTTGCTTTGAATTAAATTGCTTGAGAGAAACTTTTCGGTGATTAATTCGAGCGTATCGCTATTGTTGCAACATAGGCGACAGTTTAGCTTCCAGCAAACAACAACCACTTTAGTATTTTGTTGTAAACAAGCCCGTGCTTGCATTTCCATACGTATTGGTACCTCCGCATTTTGAATTTAGTTTCAAAATGCACGTTGCTTTCTATTTAAACTACAGTAATATTCGCCTATAACAACTTCGGCTACAACGACAGTTGGCCTGTAACGACGCTTTTTCGCCGGTCCGGCAGAATTCCTATCTTTCACGTACATTCGAGTTCGGAAGTATCATCACTTCGCCTACAGCGACGCTTTTTGTCAGTCACCACAGAATATTTTCTTCGTTTACAACGACAGTTGCAATTTCGCTTTACAGTTTGAGTCTGAGCTCGGCCATGTGGAGCCACCACACAAATTATTTACGACCCAATAGAACGTCCTTTAAGTTTAAAAGCCAATCGTTTCGCCATAACAGGTTTGCTGTGAGAATTGCATCGATTGCGTCATCAGCAGCAATGGAGGCAAATCGTTACATGAATTTCACTACGCAGCATTAGGGATTGTTGCGACTGTAGTCAGTCAACAGTTCGATCGATAGTCTTCGTGGAGTGCGAACGAAGCAGTTTCTCATTGTGGAAAACTTCTTGACATCGTTGTTTCCCTCAATAGCGAAAATGGTACAAAAGTGGCAAAACTTGGAAAAGATTTCGATATTTCAACAACGACGTTTACTACAATTTGAAAAATGACGACAAAATAATTTCTCACTTGTTCTTATCGGAGTATACGCGCACACGCGATACAGTAAAGCAGCCATCCTAATCGAAGAACACTTTTAACCCTTGCCAGGCTTTGGCACTGAACTAAAAAGTCATTTCAGGAAAGATTTATTGTAGTTTGGCTGTAACGAGAGTTTTTTTCTCAGGTCCCATGAAGTGACGTTTTAGGACAAGTCTACTGTTACTACAAAACATGTTAAAGCGCTGCTCACAAGTTTTAGCTCAAATCCATATGTCGTGAAGACCAGTTGTATAGGGGGGGCGCAAGCGCACCCCCAAACAGTTTTGATTTGTCAAAAATCCGGGCAAAATCCGTGAAAACCTGGGCAAGGTCTATTAAAATGTTCGCAAAATACCTGAAGTTCTGCGCAAACAACTGCCTGAAAATATGGATAAAAATGGCAACACGTAGACCTTTTTTCGGAGGTCATCCCAAAAATGATGAAATACTCGCACCAAGAGTTGCCCGCGAAACGTTTCGGGCACGTTTGGGGAAATTCGGGCAAAAATATTTCGCGCCCCCAAAAATTTGCCTGCTCCTACACCTATGGTGGAGACTATAGCCGTCCACAATTCCCACAGAGCTGATCATCAGAGTCAGTGCGCGTTCAAAACATAACCATACACTTTCTTCAAACACAATTCATCAGAAATTTATCATAAAATTTAGAGGTTTGGAAATGAAAAGCAAGTGCGCTCGGAGTTATGTACTGTATTATAAACATTTTGCCGAATTTATTGACAAACACATAAGTCCTTATTTCTATTTCACTCACAACAGCTACGTGTTTCTTTCCCAAACACCCACGCTCGTACAATCCAAAGCAGTTTCAACTTGAAGGTTCGCCCCACTCATGCTTTGATGTTAAAACTTTTCGGTGCTTTTCGGCACGACCTTGGCCACAAACCGAAGCAAGTCACCTGGCCTGCGGAGCCGTTTGGTCAGAGCCCAAAACACAATTCACGTAAACAACGTCCTATCCAATGGGAAGTGCGGCCATGCGAAGAAAGCCTGCTTTGCTGCAGCACTGTTGAGGTATGGCATTTAAGAAAAACATTTTTGGAATTGGTTAAATCTGTGCTTGACGTATCACGGTTTGGTTGTATTTTCAAAGAGAGGCTGGTGGAACAAATAATTTCATGGATACAAACAAGTTCTATTGTCTATGCGTGTGATAAGGCAAATTTGCAATTCAGAACGAGCTAGAGTAGATCAAATCTTGCTTATTACGATTTTCTTATTGTTCAGCAGGTCCAACTGATAAAACAGGTCTCGCTACAACCAAAGGCTACTGCCCTGGTTTTTTCTTATAAACTGCAGATTTGGACGTCATATTACACGTAGCGAACAATAAAAACCTGCTGAAGTGCAACTTTACTTTTCCTGACATTTTGGGTTAAAAAAGGAACATATTTTGACTGAAACCTTTTTAAAGCCAAGGACCTGACAAAACCAAAACCAGCATCGAAACCAATCGGAAGCAGACGAGTCAGCGCTGATTTTGACGCATGATCGAGTTTCAGTGTTGAACAATGGTCAGCAGCAAGGACGTTAGGTTTAACACAGAATGGCTACGGCGCTGTTTGCACCACAAAAGTCCGAATTAATCTAGTGACGGCGCACTTCTTCCTTCGTCCGCATGTAAACAAAAATTAGAGGGCAATGATTGAGGGGGACAATTTCAGTCTCTCTGCTAACAAGGTTTGACGTACCAGCAGTGGGAGAAAGGGAGTAACCTCCAAAAGAACTTGCAGATACGCGAACCTGTGTGTGTCGCACGAGCCACAGAAATCATCGCAAGGACGACCTCTTGCTGAAGGGAGCAGTTGCTGCAGCAATATCAAGAGCAGGGCATTAATGCGTAAAACTTCAGCACAGACCCAATGGAGAAAAATACAACACATCTGCAAAATCTTAAAGTTTAGAGATAAAACGAAACAAACTTAGATCAAGCCCATGCAAGTCGCTACAGTCGAAGAACGTTGACGGAGTGAAAATCGTTGCGACGTGGCATTGAAATGACGAACCTTCGATGATATGTTCATTGACTAAATTTTCTCGTTTCATTACATCCGGTGATCTCGCGAAATCAGGTCCATAGTCTTGTTTTAAGGTTTTGGGGGGAGAAACATGTTTAGGGTGACAAGATTTTTATTTTATGTTTAAAAGAAAATTTTCTGGGAAGCAGAAAATTTGGGGGGCTCCCAAAAAATTGGGGCGGCACTGCCCCCGAATGCTCTCCCCCACCGTGGCTACGGGCCTGCGCAAAATGCAGCCCGTAACAAAACAACAGCTTTTTCTAAGCTGCGCACTTAGAACAGGATTGTTTTCCGTCTTAAGTGTAATGATATTCAAAATCCTTCTTCGCACTAAAGCACGCGTAGCGGCAAATCCCATCACTAACACGCAACAAAACGTCCTCCTACTCAAACACGTCATTGAGACGGTTGAAGTTAAAGACCTAAATCCTCTTGTTTTTGCTCAGTTCGCACAACCAAGCTACGAGCGCATGCGAGTGATGAACAGTGTCTTCCTTTTCGCCAGTAGTCCATGCTTGAAGGGAACGTCAGCATCAGCAGGCCTGTGTTAATGTAAAATAATCTCCGCGTCGCTTTTGTCCAGCATGTTGTCTCGGCTCGGCAAGACATCTGAAAACAAGACGAAAACATAGAAAGATTATTATCAAGGCTGGACTGGATGATTCATAAATCTTCGTTGGTCTGCACAGCGCACAATGGGATACGTCTGAATGTTTTTTTTCGAACAAAAGCGCCTGCTACACAGATGATGAGAGAGAAGTTTCGCAAAGCAGGGCGTGGGAGAGGATCCGCTTTCTTTCCATAGTTATACAGTTTGTAGTTAGGTGTGGCTCAGATTTTGCAGATAAGGCTTGGAAGCCGAAAATATGGAGCAAGGCTAATAGATAGCGTGTGGTTGGCTTCGTTAACGAATACTGGTTGCAAAGCAGAGGTAGGTTCCGCTTAAAAGTCCCGTCTATTTTGACGAAAACTAGAGTAGTTGGTAAAATCTACTTTTCATTCAAGTAGTGCAGACCGCGCGACGGCAGGCACTTAACTTACGACCTATCAAGCAACTGTTCATCGAAACTAATCTTCCATCCAACCGTATCGGTTTCACCTGGTTATAGAAGCGATTGGGGTGGAAAATAAAAACTGACCGTATCTGTCAATGATTTTCGCTTGTTTTCCGATTTGAAGACAAAAGATGCGTTGTGTGCAGTGGCCAACGGCAGAATACAACATTCTTTAGCACAAGCTGTGTACGAAGCATGCCAAACACTTGAGCAGTGTGGCCAAAACCCTAAATTACAAGCATTACTTTCAATATCTTTCACCCTTTAAGTCCCGCGGGGAAAATTTTTTACAATTTTCAAAAATTTTTCAAAGCCATAACTCGCCAGGCGATTGAGCTAGAGTGCTGTTCAAACCCTCTACGGATTCAGCAAGTCTTGAACTGCAGATCAAAAAACGTTTTTTTCGTTTTGGGTTAGAGCTTTTCTGGGGGGAACGTCACAAGTAGGGTTGTTTTTGCGCTATTTTTGCCATCTTTGCCTTGCCCTTGGCGCCGTCCCAGTGGGACATTTTTTGGACTCGATGTTTTGTTGGAATCTTGACTCGAATACGAGTCTTTAAAACCCGTGATTAACTTTCTAGTATATCGAGAGCTAAAATTATGGCTCAGAAAACAAAAATTGACCAAAATTTTGCTCCCTCAAAAGCCACTCTGGGGTGAATTTCACCCCAGGCATTAACTCGCCGTCAGATTGAGCTAGAGTGCTGTTCAAACCCTCTAAAGACTCGTGAAGGTATGTAGTGCAATAAAAAAAACGTTTCAGTTTAGGATGTCTGTTTCTTTTTTTATGTTTATATAATGATAGGATATTTATGTTATTTTTGCTGACGTCAGCATTTTTAGCNTTACTACCTTTGAGGCCCGCAGGAGCCATTTTAGTGGCAAAATTTTTTTTTGAGGCTGGCTGTTTTTGGNTACATTTCGGGACTTTGAAGGGTCCGAATGGGTTTTTAGCGTTCCTGGTTCCAAGATTAGAGCAAAAAAAAATTAAAATTGATAAGGGAAATCCCCCATAAATATTGAGAAAAACCCCTTACTAATTAGCTGTTTATTGGCNTAACTTTTGAACCAGACATGCTAGAAAGTCAANCAAGGGCTCTAAAGACTCGTATTTGAGTCAGGAATCCAACAAGATACAATGTCCGCACGTTGGATCCGCNGATAACATCATAAGAATGATCTCAAAACAGGCCCCAATCCACGGGTCATAGGTCAATAAGGCCAAAAAAGAGTTAAAATTTTTTTTTAATTCTATTGTACAAGAGTTCACGAGTCTTCAGAGGATTTGAATAGCTCTCTAGCTCAATCTTGCTGCCGATTACGACTGGCCAAAGGTTGGCCAGAAGCGGCTAATGGCACTTTTTTTAACTTTTGCCAAAAGCTAGGTTTTTCAGCCATGAGTTTGGGTCCAGACATGCTAGCAAGTCAATCAAGGGCTCTAAAGACTCGTCTTCGAGCCAAGAATGCAAAAAATTATTGGGACAAAAAATGGCCCATTTGACCGGAGCCCAGGGCCAGGAAACCTAGCCTAAAATGCAAAAACATCCTTCCATTGTAACGTAGACAATGGAAAACCCCAAACCCAACCCAAAAACATTTTTTTTCAATCTCAGGTACAAGACTTGCTGAATCCATAGAGGGTTTGAACACCCCTCTAGCTACTGGCTACTGGCAAGGTATGGCTTTACAAACTTTTCAAATATTTTCAGCGAAAATTGGACCCCCGGGACGGAAAGGGTTCAACAGTGTGTTACGTTTTGCGGGCTCTAAACGAATATACGCTAGCAAAGAATTGTGCAGCCGACAAATTCAAGCATTTCCAGTCAATCGCACCCACTCACTTATTTCGGTGTTAATGTCGTCGTTCTTGCTCAGTGCCATGAGGAACCCGTAAAATGTGACGCGGGGCGACTTGCTCAGCTCACTGTGGACGTGCTGCAGCGACGGGGACATCGTGAACGGACTCAACTTCGAGCACGTTTTTTCCATTACGTCGAAAAATGTTTGGCTGTTGACGCCTAAAGCGTGAGACAAAAGTCGTTCAGTGACTATTGAGCGAGCAGAACAACCACAAACCTAAAAAAAACTTTTGGCAAAAACTCCCGACAGCTTTGTCACGCTTTCTGACTCAGTTAAAAGCTTTCCAGTCGCCACGGGGGTCTTTGGTGGGCTTATCTCCCCCAAACAAGGTTCCAACCTGCACCAAATTGAAGCATGAAACACTATAAATCAATGTAGTTTTTGTCAATCTCTAGAATGTCAAATCCATCCGCACAAACGCAAAGCGACAGTGCTTAAAGCACTAGGTTTTCTTTATACTTTCGAGGGATCAGCCCGCTACGCTCTGCTTTCATCATTTTGGGATGATTCACACTTGCATATGTTTATATTCAAGTGCTTACTCGGTCTCTCAAAATGTCTTAACAGTCACCAAAGTCAAACCTTAAAAAAACCTGCAAGGATGGACCCAAGAAGCGCGTGAATCGTTTGCAGATCAGTCCTGTGGGGTGTGAAAATGACTACCCGTATTCATCCGCAAGCCCAGCACGAGGAGTAACCCGACTTTCACTGGAGAAATGGCAAGATGTTCTCACCGAGTAACTTACGATTTAGCGCCTCACGGATGTCCAGACTTACTGAAAGACCTGATTTCCAAGGGTTGTTGTATGTCCACAGTGGAAAATGTACCTGGATGCTTGTCCCAGACAACCCTTACCAGGGGCGGCATAAAATCTTTAACAGGATATCAGACTAGCTTAATGTTAGCTTGTAATTGTCTCGACAGCAACCTTAGACAGTAGAGACTGATCTAAACAATTTTTTTAGGTTTTCACACCTTCTTGTTGTTTCGATGCGATGTCCTCTTGAGATAACGACGTTTGATTTTGGGCCCAGTTTTCTGTGGAGGGAACAAACACCTCGGGCACTGCTGTGAGGAGGTGGTCGTACGCTTCTTTGCATGCGTTAACGTATTCTGAAACAAATGCGGCAGGCAAATAAAAACATAATGGAAGGGGATTCATTATCAAATCTACCTGCCCGCTCAGCAGCAAACAAGATGTACAAAACAGAAAACACACGTACCATACCACAAAAACAATCACGGTTGCACAGCACACGAACATCTAATAAACGCCATGGCGATTTTGAATGTTTCGGGGACTAAAAAAATTATGAATAGTTGTTCGAAAAATCCAAAAAAGTTCTTCAGCTCTCATATCAAGCCATGATTTTAAGGCCAACGTGTCGCTGCATCAAACCATCCAAATAATGGTTTAATAATATTTTGCAAAAAGATCATATGTACAATAACAGAGAAAGTACTTCACTGTTAATCAAAAATTTCTACATTAAAATCCGCTGAAAATAAAATTAACAATACAATTAAAACTAGGACTCATTTTCAAAACGCATAAACTTCGAAGGAAATCAAATTCAGAACCAACATTCAAGACTTCACATAAGGGCAAACGGGTCAGATAGAAAAACACAAACTCGAACTCGGATCTGATGCTAAACAGCATTTGTTTGGTGCAATCGTCAACGCTCTGATACTTTTTTCATGAAAACTTCGAACTGAGTTGGCACAGATACAATCTAAGAAGCATCTCAGCATGCGCTCTTTAAAAAAAAACTTAAAAATCTAGACTGGATCTACCACTAGAAAACTAATGATGCGCTCAAATGACAGCACGTGAATATAGATCAAGCCATTGTACGGTATATCTATAATCTCAGGGAATTGCTCCTATCAGGGTTCCCATACATTTTCAAAAACCATTTTCCATACTTTTTAATACCTTTTCCATACTAAACTAAAAGACTTTAATACCATCATTTAGCTTCATTCTTCGAAAATTTTACTCATGAAACACAATGCAAGAGACATCTGCAAAGCGGTCGTCAGGGCTAAAGAACAAAATGTGATTAAACAAATGGCTGAATTTAGAATTTCCATACTTTGTCAATGCTTTAAGTGCATTTTGGCCAAATTCAATACTTTATCAGGGTCTTGAAAACCGATTTCACAATTCAATACTTTTTCAATACTGCGTGGGAACTCTGTACTGTTTTCTTAAAATAAAATGAAACGAGTTTCAAAGCTTCTTCTTGCGAACTGACTGATGCATTTTCATCGTAAATTCTGCATCAGATTTTCAAATCCGATTGATGCAGCGGACAAAAAATGAACGGTTTATTAGAAAGTTACTCTGGTCTGCGGGAAACGCATATATTGCAACCATTGGCTAAACTGCACAGCAAAACGTTTTCAAACAGCAGCGAGCGCTGATTTTGTTAAAAAGTGATTTCAGTCGCTGAGGTAATAGCGCTGCAAGCGCAAAACGGACCGACGCTTTCTCCAATACCGTACAGGCGTGCAATGGTCTGCGTAAACAATAGCCTAGTGTTGCATACAACCATCGGATCTCAAGTCCGAGCCACTCTTCCGCAATTAGAGCAACTTGTATTTTGTTGACGGCAAGACCTTTGTTTCAGCTGCAAGTTCAGTTCGTGTTTGCAGGCAATACTCAACAGTCCAATCACAGTAAAATGTTTCCGCCCAGTTTACCTTCATAATAAAATTGTATTTGGAATGCATACAAGAAATCTGAGAATGACATGAGGCAGTCCAGGGCGTCATCCATTAAAACTATTCTAGCTGTACGTTGAACAATATCCAAGGGGAAGTCGTAGCACAACAAGCTCAAAAGAGAATGATATTCCTTCACACTGAGTAACTCTGCACGTAAAAATCGCATGTCGCAAAGACTGGGCATGGTTAATAAAACAAAAATGCGCCGTGGTCGTCTTTGAAGCAAGTCAATAGTTGTAACATCGAACTAAGATCTCATCCTGAGCAAGAAAAGTACAAAAAAGCACAAGTTCGGCAGAAATTTGCCACAAGCACAACAAAACAACGAAGTAGCAAAAAACCCACGGCGTATAACTATCAACGTCCCTTATGAGACGATACATGAGCGCAATGTATGCGCATCCTTGTTTTTGGTCGATTGTCAAAAACGACTGTAAGAATGTGGATAGGATGCGACTTAAACGACTGTAAGAATGTGGGAACGATAAGTCTCACTCTATAACCAGAATGGGACAGTTCGGCGACGCCGTGTCGGCGATAAATCAGTTCATAAGACATGACACTTTTGATGGCAACGCTTTTTATGTACTTTTTAAAAAGTTTTGGCTTTAGCTTTAGGGTACAGGTTTAGGGCAAGCAAACATTATTTGTATTCTAACCTTTGAAGTATTACAAAAACACGCTGTTTTCGTATAAAACATTTGCGACCACCATCGCCGAACTGTCCTACAGACCGCTCTATAACTTCGTGTATTATTGCTTCATTCCTGCAAACTATGCAGAGCGTTTTAATTCATCCGCACGCCAAACTCGTATATAGGATGTTGAACATGTTGCAAATTTTTGTGGAGGGACAGGAAACGTGTCGGCTGCGACTTTAGGTAAGCAACCACCTGGTTTGTGAATGTGTACTGTGCGGGTGTTTCCAAAAATTTTCAATCATTTGATATGTACATATCTGAGTAACTATAAACTCTACGCGTATCAAATTAAACAGGCTCAATATTTAGTAGAACAATATTTAATCATTAAAATTAGGTTGCGGATTTGAAAAGTACGTGGATTTGATAAACGATCTCACAAATTTTCAAGATTTAGTCATAAAATGAATCTGGAGCTTTGCACAAATACTTCGTGAACTTTCTCGACTAGATCTCTTCTACGCTTGTTGACCGCCTACATCTTTTGGGCGAGCACAGACAACCATCTTAGGAGTGTTTATGCCATTTCCAAATGTGTAGCTGGTTCTTTAAAGGAGTTTTCTCATCTTGCGCACACTGTAAAGCCTTGTTCGATTGTGTTCAAGGATATTATAACACACGAAACACCGAGTTTTTATCGAAGTGCATGCCAGTCTATACCTGAAAAAACAAACGCATGAAGCATAAGGCATGAAATTTTGAGTTGTTTATGCAGATACTGTTAGAATATGAGATGATTTGAAAAAAATTGGTCTATTTAATAGATTGTGTGATGATAAACGTTTTGGAACTCTCTGTGCTGCAGAATTTCGTTCACGTCAACTATCGACAGTGCATAAACAGTACAATATTTCATACAATGATCAAAAAACGATTTTGATATCAAAGCACTGGTTCAAACGTACCTCCATGGGTGGCAATGTGCCGGAAACAGCTCCACACGCACTTGATGAAACAAGACCGATTGTGAGCAGTTGATCGAACGAACTCGAACTCCCGAAAAAGAGTATGTGTTCCTTTATGCACACTTCTGAAGCTATTGACGAAAATTACAATAAGAAAAACATTTTTTACACTTGAGCTGTTGGAGGCGTCATAAATGATAAATAACATAAAGCTGTTCAATATGAAATACATTTTTAATGCACTTTAACATAGGCCTTGTCCAAGACCAAGCAATACTTGATCTACACACTTCATAATGCAACAAGCTATGCTAAAACTAAACTGCATGTAGGTTCCCAGTCTGTGGACTCAAGACAGAATGTTTTAAATGTGGTTCTCTGTCTACAGCAGGGGTGGGGAATCTACTATTTCCTATCACAGGGCAGACATATTGTGGAATCGCTGTCAGGCCGCAAAAATAATTAATTTTATTTAATATTTTACCTCTTTCCTCCTAAGGAAAATAAAGAGAAAAAACTATGAGAAGGAGCAGGAGGGAATTGGCTTTATTTACTGTCTAAGCATCGGCTTATCACAGAGTTTCGTTTTGATGCAACATTGCAGTCTACCTTGGGTTTCAATGAAAATTCTGATGCAGGCCATACTGAATGTTCACGTGCACTGCATTTGGTCCACGGGACACAGGTTCCCCACCCCTGGTCTACAGCACAACAAGCAATGACTGTAGAGTGCTGCTCAATTCTGGCAGCTGTGTTAACAAGTTTGCAGAGTTGAAAAACATGCTATGCAGCAAAATGCTTCCTGATTTTTTCAAATAAAATCAGCAGATTTTGTAATGCTGTTCAGGAACTATAATTCATTGCCAGTATTAATCCCAGAAAATGCATACAACAATCCTAAATGCAGTTAAAAAAGATGAAAATATTGTGATAAGCACAGGGACAAAACAAAATTTGTAACAACTGCATAATCATCCACTTTTATTTTAACATGAATTACATCTGAAACAAAATTTTCAAATTGCACAACAAATTATGTAACACCAAATGCTCAAGAATACTGGCATTTCATAGGCTTCTTTGTAAAATGTTTTGCAAAATGATACTCTGTGTTCTGTATTCAAGGTGCCCTCAAATTCTTGTCTCTTTCAAAAAATTGGTGGTTTGTAAGGTGTTACCAACTACATANCATCTTAAGTGGGGACTAAAGATGCTGTAATAGCAGTGGAATTGATTTTCCTTTTTAATACATCAATATGTGCTGATTCTGGTGCTACNGACTTNANAGAGATAGGATTTTACTTAAAGATATCAGCAGTTCATGAATCCCCACATTTAACAGATATCAAAGAGCAGGAAGATACTGGAAGCTCAAAAAATAAGTGGAGCTTCTCTCCATTATCACACACTTCAATCACAGTAATCTCTCATTGCTTGACAATCTGGAAAAACAGAGTAACAATTTTTCAGCCAATTTTCTTAACAATGTTAGAAGTTTTTGATAGGTGTTGTGATGCATACAATTTCACTAGATGTAAGTTTTTTCCAAAAAGTTCAATTGCATAATTGATCAAATAAAAAAAACTATTCTTCTTCCTGACATATCACAACAGTCAAAATATACTTCAAGACATGTAAACATGCAGAAAAACATGAAGTAAGCTGCAAGAAAACCAGGATGATCATTAGCCAGAAGCACAATTGTCACTATAAAAAACTGATAAATTCTGAGATGGGCAGCAACAAAATTTGCCAAATGTTTATAACTTTCAACTGAAAAACTATTTGTCAGGTTGACAAAGATTTGGTGAATTAAGTCCACATTCTGCAATAATCCATTTTATATAAATGGCAACCCAAACACCCACAATGGGAACTTGCGATAAGCTCGATGATCTGCAGCTGACGTAATTCCACTGACTTCATTGCAAGTTACTCACTAATCAGCCAAAAACTTTCCAGGAATAACTTTGGAGTTTTCATCTTTATATTCCAGCAGCTGATTTAAAGCATCTTCAACATACAGTAAAATGTTGTGCTTTGCTGCAAACAAAAACAAGGAATTGACTGTTTCATGAGAAAGGCATTCAATCATCTGCAAATAAATATAATTTGAGTATAACAAATATGTTTTACTACAGTGAACATTGTATATTTAGGCAAAGTTGGATGCTCTAACTGATGAAAGCATATTATTCTCTACATATTCAATACAACATCTTAAAATTTTACACTATTAAATCTGTTAGCAAAAACTTACATCCCCTATTGACACATTTTACCCAATTACATCTCAACTGACTTGCTAAATACACATGTCTGTTTACTTATATCTTATTTTTTTCTTGATACCATTCAGTTTTCTGCAAATAGAGTTCACTGCCAACTGGTCAGTTTAGTGATGTCTGTCTTATTCCTGTTCAGTGTTTTCATACATCTCCTTTAAGATATACAATGGAATTACACTGTTTTTATTTGTACCTTAGATTTACCTGTTGATAAAACATTGCCCTTAAATGCCTTCTTCAAATGGTTGGAAAGTTAGTAAAACATCAATAAAAAGGTCATGAAATACAATAACGAAAAAGATCATTTGATTTAAATATAATACACTATTTGGCAATTACTACAATAAAAATATGAGAAAGTATTAAGAACAACATTATCATTTGCCAATCTATTTTAAACAAAAGGTCAAAACTAAGAATAATACATAAAACTGTGAATGTATCAAAATCTCTTAAAGATACAAAAAGGTACTATTATTTCAAATAGATCTAATACCTGTTGCACAATGCTTTCAGTACTGACGTGTTTGGTGCAAAAATGTGGTCACACACTTGCACCATATCACCAAAAACTTTGAGTGCGCAAACGGGATTTGCAGCGGCATAGCAGTGTTCACAATTTTGCTTCTGGCATTCCTTCTGCTCCCTAGTCTTATCTCATTACCCGTACTATGTTTTGGGTTAAGCGAAATGACATATTGATGTCATGTTTTAGATAGATGGAATAGAGATGACATCAGTTGAGGGGTGACTCTAGTTCAATAGCGTCACCCGGGCTCATCACGCAATGGACTGAATGCAACCATTTGAGACTTGTGTCACTGAAATTTCCATTTGCTCTCATTCTGGCTGGCATTTTTGTGGCTCTGTGACGTTACTTTTGTAATCAGTGAATGACAAGTTCTCATGAGAACTTGTCCACTGTTGCATAACATATATCACAGAGCAACGACAATGCCAACTGGTTATCTGTGTGCACACTAAAACTTTCTCCGCATTACTAAAATTAACAGAAAAGTTTCAACCCTGATGTAATATGAATGAAATAAAATTAACAAGCCTCAATAAACTAGTATTTTATAAATGTTATGGATGTTTTTTGTAAGTTTGTATGCAGGGTTGCCAGTTTCAGAAATTGTCCTAAATAACACTTGCTGGCCCCAAAAGTTTCGTTTGGCCTTTTGGTTCTTTTCCAGGATAGAATTGGCCCCTTGTCTGACCACCCTGGTAGCTGTCTGAGAAACCACATTTTTTCACTTTTTTGACTAATTGATTGCAGATTTTCACCATATTCCTATATTTTGAAAGTTTTCAATTGCAAAATTTTGTTAGGATCCTTAGATTTTCTGAGCGAAAGTGATAGTAAGTTCATCAGAATACCTGTTTCTTGCTGCAGTTTGTTACGTTACCTTACTTACTATTGTTTAAGTGGTGAACCTGTTTGTTGGATTTGTTCATTTATCTCAGTTTATGGCTACACATGGAAATTAAGTTGTTCTCTTATGATCTTTCATCATGTACTTGTTTTGCTATTGAGCTACAATTGTGATTGAGGAACATAGCCATTCAATAAATTGCTAAGTATGGGTTCATATGACTTTGTAATTGCTGTTAAAATTGGAAAATATGGTTGGCCCTTTCTTTGGCCCCTTGTGTTAGTTTGGTTCTTTTTTAGCTCTTTTCTGGACTAGATTTGGCCCCTTGGAAAAAAGTAGATCTGGCCACCCTGTTTGTATATGTAACCAACTAAAGTAAATATATCCAAAAATATAAAATTTATCAACAATATGAACCTGCTAATAGCCATTTTATGTCTAAATTTTTTCATAACTACAGAATGCCGATTTTTAATGTCAGACATGCAAAGTAATCATATAATAACAAGAGACTATCAACAGATCTCCTGAGTACAAAAAATGCACTAATAAGTATACAGACATAGCAATCTTCAATGTGTTGACAATAACTTGTCTGATGGAGTATAAAATATCATAATGAATGGTAAATATTTAATGAATCTTTATCAAAGTATAAGATATTATTAACAACAATATTTAGAAGCAGTTGATAAGCATCTATTTGAATTGTTTAGAACATTTTTTAATAAATTTGAAAAGACAATCTTCCAGAAGCTTCATAAGTAAAAACAGCAGTCAAATAACATTGTTAACACCACAAAAAAGTACAATATCACTAAATGATAACAATTTTGTAGCACTTCATAAAAACAATTGTAAAAATTAACATATACAACAAGTAACCAATTTTTCTTTACAACATCCATTAACTTTTTTTAGTGATGTAAAATCCTGTGGTTTATGATAACCAATAAACTAGAATTCTCAGTCATGCAATTACCTTTAACATATAAATCTGCAAAACATTCAGAAATTTTTCATTTAAATTTTTATTTAAGAACAAATTTAAAGTGTATCTTCAATTACAAATTGTGTAGGTNTTTAAAATTACGAAGTGGCTAGGGAACCGACCCGTGGTTAAAATAAAGNGGTCATTTTGTCACCCAANCAGCATTGACCTCGTAGCATAACGGTTACGTTTCAACTCTACCATGCCAATGGTTATGGGTTCGCCTCCCATCCCGGCACTTTGTGTTTTCATAATAGTGACTGCTTGCACGTTTCAATTCGTGACACCAGTTTTTCTTTACTTTTTTAAAACTTTCTGGACTTTTGCTTTAGGGGTTAGGTGTAAGGGTCAGCATTAGATTAGTGTTAGGTTAGTAGCTTAGTGTTACGTAAGGGTTAGCTTAGCTTAGCATCAGCTTAGTGTTAGCTTAGCATTAGCTTAGTGTTAGATTAGGGCTACGGTGAGGGTTAGGTCAGGGCTACGGTTAGGGTTAGGTTTATCTTTTGTGTTTACTATGTTTCTACCAAGCCTACTGCATTGTCGTCGTGCGTTACCGTCACACTGCAGGAGGTGGTCGAATAAGGTGTCAAAATTAAAGACCCACGGGCGGTTCTGTAGCCACTGCCTTCAAATTGAACTTACTTTTTCATCATTTCATGTTTACTTTAAAACTCATGCCAAAAAGATTTTCCTAAAGTCTAAGAAGTTTTTGAACATAGCATAGTTTGTCAACAATTTTTACACAAATGAATGTTAAATACCTATATCTTACTTCATACTCCTTTTGTAGGATTTCCTTCACATTGAAAAACAAGAGCTTATTCCTTCACATTTTCACAGCTCGATGAAATATTTAATGCTAAAACAGTAGCTATACAATGACATAAGACCCTAACATTTTATAAAGGAAGTGGCTATGGAACCGCCCATGGATCTTCTCATTTCAAAACCTATTCGACCACACCATCTTGCATGACACGATTCGAATAAAGCAGTCACTCTGTCATTCAACCAATGTCGATCTGGTAGCCTAACGGGTAGGTTCCAAGTCTGCTGTGCTAATGGTTTATTGGTTCGCCTCTCACCTTGACGACTTTAGTTTTGGTAGTGGTTGCAAGTTTCAAATCATTAGACCAGGTTTAGGGGTTCAGTTTTGGGTTGGGTTTAAGTTTAGGGATTAGGTTTAGGGGTTAGCATTAGCATTAGGTCAGCGTTGGGGTTAGGGCTGTGGTTAAAGTCACGGGCGTTAGAAGGGGGGCAGGGAAGGCCAAGGCTCCCCCCAGGACTTTTACAATGGTAGTGCCTATTTTACCATCAATTTTCTGGCGGCAACAAATTGGCACAAAGCTATTGTGCAGCCCGGCTGATGCAATTCGAATGAAAAGGTCAGTTTGCCATGCAATCAGTGTGCTGCTCATAGTGTAGTGGTTATGCTTCATGTCTAATATGCCATTGGTCTTCGGTTTGAATCTCACTTTAGTAACTTTTCTTTTTTTGCTTTTTTAAAGACTTTTCCTTTAGGTGTTACCTTTAGCCTTCGGTTAGGGGTTAAGGTTGGCATTATATTATGGTTAGGGCTTTGGTTTAGAATTAGAGATTAGCGTTTGGGTTTGGGGTTAGCATTAGGGTTAGGGATTTACATTATGGTTGGGGTTAGGGGTTTGCATTAGGGTTAAGGGTTAGCGTTAATGTTGGGGTTAACATTAGGATAGGGGGTTAGCATGAGAGGTTAGCGTTATGGTTAGGGGTTAGGGTTACTGTTACAGTTACAGTTAGGGGTGAGCATTAGGGTTAGGGATTAGTGTTTGGGTTAGGGTTTATGGCTAAGGGTTAGTGTTAAGGTTTGGAGTTAGGGCCTTGTTTTTACTTCGTTTCTGCCAAGCTTTGGACTGGAAGCACAATAGCTCCAGCCAAGCTGTTGCCGTCGGCATTTATGATTTTGGCAGCAAAATAGACACTGCCTTTTACAATTTCAGCAAAAAAAGGTTGTTTTCTTAATTTCCAAGAAGAAAAACTAATTTCACCATTTTTACCCTAGTTACAAAAATTTTTGAAAAATATCCTAGTGCCCCCCTGGAAATAATCCTTCCGACACCCATGGCTAGGGTTAGCTTTTAGGTTTACTAGAATTTACTTTTTACACATAGTTGATAGTATGTTTCTACATAGCCTACTGCATTCTCATGATGCGTTACTGTCACATCACAAAAGATGGTCTAATAAGGTTTCAAATTTTAAGATCCATCAATGNTTCTGTAGCCAATGNCTTTTATAAAACAACAACAACCTAATAAATCTCAATTAAAGATGCACTTTTAAATTTTTGCAAAAAAGTAAGTCTAACAACAAATGTGAAGAAATCAACTGGACATACATCAGAAACCCATCAGGGAAATCTTTCCCAGCAAAAATAAGATGATTCACTTGAATTACTGTAGATTCAAATAACAAATTAGCAAGGGAGTGAGTGAGTATCAACGAAGTTGAAGAAAGGCTAATGTAATACACTCGTAACACTGTTATGGTACATTAAACTGAATATTTTTAACAACAAAAACGTGCAGTGCGACCTATATTTCATTCATTGATCCCAATATAAGCAACACAAAACAGAGTACCGAAAATTAAAAGATATTATGCCAACCTGAACCACTACTCAACTTAAAAACAGGTGTTCAATCAAATCAATTGAGCTGCGCAACGCCTGTTTATCCTTAAGTCAAACCGATAATGTATACTAAACAAAAACGCACCTAAATATTCATTCGCAGAGAGCTCCTCTAGACCCACTTCACTTCTGGACATATTGTAAGAATCTTCATAACCTTGACGGTAAACGTTATGAGAATTTGAACCTTAACACCAACAGCTACATCGCGGTCATGGACGCTGCAATTGATAATACTGCATCACGACAGTCATGCCTGATTAAACAAGGAGGCAGAGATGACCTGACTGTGAAATTTTTCAGTCCGAGTCCAGTCCTAGACGGAAAATATTGAACCAGATCCAGTCCTGCTTCGTGATTCGCCTATTTTCAAAAAACTGCAGTCGGATCCAGTCCTAATCCGGCCAAAATTAGCTTCAGTCCTGATCCAGTCCGA
>JGI24159J19872_10002219_pt1 | contig 22857 bp, 7 predicted proteins | sample Ectturendosymbi4_FD_19872 | JGI IMG/M metagenome (IMG submission 19872) | reverse complement strand
TATAGACCAAGACGCCTACGTGGACGCAACATGGTTAACATCCACAACCAACTAACTGCACTGCTCGGTTGGGACAAGCTAAGCAGTGATTGCTAACTAAACTCTTCTAACTACATTATTAACTCCATCTTGCTGTCTGAACAGCAGGTTGCGCAGATGGGAAACTTTGGCCGTAAACACCAAAGGTATCTTGCTTCTATGCAGTACACAATACGAAAAGACTGCCTGAGCTAGACATAATACATTTTTTCACAACAATCCCAATACAGATACGTTGATCAGGTGTAAGTCTGACTTCAGAACATATACAACTAGGCATATAGGCTAACTTCACGTTCAACACCCCCAGCAATGAATGCTGACACTTTACGATCAAGCCTCAAATATGTTTATTACTCCACAAACGTACCACAAATTATCAGACGACGTTATTCTAGGTAACAGCGGGTCAGCGGCAGGTACTGCTCTGTCTAAATTACAAGACAAAACATAATATAGGTTGATAAAAATTACCCTGATTTCTAGTGCTTCACATTTCAATTTGGGGGTTGAAACTTTGTTTTGATCCACCGGGGCGACGGGAGTGAATTTTGGGCTCCCATGTGTCGCTAGGCAGTAAACATGCGAATATTTGTCTGATGCGGATAATCGCATATTCGGGTTAAACACCTAAAAATAAAAATTGGCAAATTGGTTATGCAATTAACTGGATTCGTTTCTACTAACACCCGAGATCACCGGAAAACACTCCGAGAAATTTTCGAAAAACGCTAAAAACAAAAACCTACTAAAAATCAAAAGAATAAATACCGAAATACAAGCCAACAGGGGGGCCATTTTTTTGCATTTAGCCTGCCAGGGGGGGCGACGCGCACCCCTGCCCCCCGTCAGTTACGCCACTGCTTATAACAAGGGCAAACAATTACCATGGACGCTTTTTGTTTACGTCACTGCGTGAAACCAGCCGCGTCCTCCATATAAATATGGCCACCCGTACCTTTGTCGTTGGTAAAGGTTCCATACTGTGAAATGTTTTTCCCGACCCTGTTCGGTCGTCGCCAGGAAATGTTGTTTATATTCACCGAGTTTTGCTTTGCTTGATTCGTTCCAGACACAATGTGCGTTGTCTGCTGTGCAAGGATACCCTAGAGCTGGGGTCTCAAACTCAAATTGTTCCGAGGGCCAAATGAGGACTTATAAAGTCACCCAAGGGCCGCGTTATGTCGCTGACGCAAAGATGGTGCTACCTGAACCTTACCACAGTAGAAACAGCGTTTCTATCTTATTTTCTGCGAAAAGTATCGTGAGTTATAAGCAAATCATTTCTAGCCTTCTCCATGTTCGTTTAAAAGGATCTTGTTGACTCGCTAGCCGAGCACTTTTAAACATCGGTGAATAAACTGAATAACTTAAATTTATTGAAAAATTCCCCAAAAGCATCGCGGGCCGCACAAAATGTCCTCGCGGGCCACGCCGCGTGTTTGTGACCCCTGCCCTAGAGACCACTTGACTTGGCATGGTGTGTATAAAACACAGTCGCTAATCATTGATTTTATTAGCACTTTTACATGTGGCGTTCTTTGTATTAGAAAATACTTTTTTCTGAACCTTCATTAAATTGCAGACGTACATTCCTTGTCGAATAGACTGCTTTAGTGATTACTCCGCTGGTACCTATTCAAACTATCTTAATTAACTGCATTCTATTAGTCTTGGCCCGGTTTAGCTGTTTGGTCAACTAGACAGTGATTTGAACATTAACAAGTGAAAGCAGTTTTTTCAAAATTCTTATACCCATGCTTCCGCTGTATCTAGTAAGGTTCTCAACGAACTTACCCCTTTATTTACTTTATCGTTTTGCCGGACTGCAATTTTCTTCACGAGCATCGTTTTCCCAGTGACGTTTAGCAAGCGTTTGGAGAATATCAAGCTTTGTATCCATATTTTAGTGTGAAAATAGAAAAGCCGAACTGAATGAAAGCAACATTACATTTGCTACTGTGTGAAGGATGGAGTGACATAAGTCGAAGTTACAAAATGTGCTGCTTTTTCACGTGAAATGCGTAAATGTAAAGAAACCACTAGTGGAATCGAAAAAATGCGCTTGATGTTAGGGCCATCGTAGTGTTAGAATTGCCTACAGTTTTTTGTTATAAAGAATTCTGCATGACCAGTAGACAACATGTGGATTTCAAGAAAGTCCAGATAGTTGAATATTCTGAGTCTGAGCGATACCGACATTACCTTCTTAACGATATATAGTTTATTAACTAGATTAACGGTTTGTTAAATTATTACTGTAGTTTTTTCTTCACTGGAAATAAATAAGCAAGATATAGTGACAAGAAAAGCATGCAGGAATCCACACTCTTGGGTAATATTAAAAACGTCTTGTCTTGCAGATTTCTCGCCGTTTTTCGACCAATGCAAAATCGCGCCGGGAAGTATTTCTCTCGCCGACGTCTAACCATTTGCATCGGACTGATGTGGTTCATCGGTGAGTTTTGCTAGTTCCAAAACGTTATAACATTGTCCGGATTAGAGACATCCCAGGTGACCGAGGAACTTGAAATTTGCACTTGATTTCGGTTCGGGGTCAAACCAACGAANTTATAGATGCAAAATTTAACTCATACTTTACGACCATAGCTCAACATTATTTTGGCGTCTCAGGTGTAAATGGAAAACAAGTTCAACATGGGCTTGTTCTGTCGCGCTAACTGTTCGAGGTGCGCAGGCAACGAACGCAATTTCTGTTTCAAATGTTTTCACGATTGACGACTTAGCCTACTTAGCCAAGGTCGGCGACAGCATATCACGAGACGATGTGTCAAATGTGTGAGCATCCAAACGGCATCAGCTGTGCAGCATCTTATTGTCAAGTGAAGCTCTTTATTGGGGCCGCCGCTTCCGCTGCACATCGTGTGTACGAAAACGAAGCCAACCGTGCACTTCAAACACTGGTCTGGGTTGCGATTCGACTGCTTGCGCTTATCAAGCGCTGAAGAAAACTGCTGGAGGCATTCGAACGATCGCCTCAAGCCGGTGGCGTCATGTCACGAATTCCGTTAGTTACAACAGAGTAGTCCTTCCCGAAATTCAAGGAAAAGACCTCCAGCCATCCATTCAATGCTCCCAGCTTCACAAGCTTCCGAGCACCAAGACGTTAGGAATTATATGAAAAACAGAAATAGACGATTTGGAAATAAATATAAACGCCAAAACAAAGCCAGCTATGTAGAAGAGGAATTTTATCCATAGCAGTTCGATTTTTCGATCCCCTTGGAATGATACTACCATTCATCCTGCCCATAAAAATATTAATGCAAAAGCTCGTCAAAAGAATCTTGGACGATCCCACATCTGGTAAAGTTGAAGACCAATGGAATAGGTTGGCACAAATGTCATGTAGCTACGAGATGTCCGACCTCGAGTTTGTTTAACCCTTTTCCAAGGTACGACGATGTTGAACTTCACGTCTTTTGCGACGCTCGTGAGGTTGGATACAGAGCTGTGTTTTACATCCGTTTTACTTAAAATGGCAATTCTGTACACTGTGTTTTTCTTGTGGGAAAGTCTCGCGTTGGACCATCGACGGTACTGAACCATGCCGAGACTCGAGCTTTGTGCCGCCACTGTAGGTGTTACGCTGCAGGATTAGCAGATTTTAATTCAGAGTTTGACCCATGACGAACTTACGTTGCGAATGGTTCGACTGCTGTTATACAATGTATCAGAAGTTTCTGTTGCCGCTTTGGTTAAACCAGGAGTGGGGAGACTATTTACTATAACGGGCAGCATGAATTGTGCATTATCACTAGCGGGCCGCAAAATCAATTAATTTTGTCCGAAAATTCTACCTTTAGGAAAGTGACTTATCTTGACTTACAATCTAAATACCAGCTTACCATGGAGCTTCGGTTTGACCCGATGTTGTGTTCTAACTTGGGTAACGAAAATTATGTTGCAGGTCATATCAAACGTTCAAGCGGGCCGCAGGTTCCCCACCCCTGGTTTAAGCCTTTGAAAGTCGCCTCTCGACATGAAAGCTCTGATCCATTACAGTGGAGATATGTTGACTCAAAGTGAAACCTCGCGGATGTCGCTTCGCGAGGCGAAGCGTCACTTTGTGCCATAAAGCCGGCGTGTGGTTCAATGGTTCAAAATATGTTTATAAAAGCAACCGGCATTGGCCTGAAATGGTAGGAAGTTTGTCTTCGTTGGCACATGCTGACCCACAGATAAACATCGTTGTCGGTAAGGAAAAAATGTTTGCTTCACATCCTGATCACGCTATTTTCTACATGGTCAAGTTTTTGAAAGCAGTCATTTGGTTATTGGGGTTCAAGACATTTTGTAAAGCGAAGTTTTTACACCAAGCGAGAAGCCACCGGTCAAGTAAGGTTTTTATCACGTGTGAAGAAATCAATCAAGCATATACACAATTACACATGTAACAGGTTTTGTTTTAAGGAAAATGTTAGGTGCCCGGTATGCACCTGTAGGGAGCCGATTTCTCTGATTCTAGGGACCCGATTTTCAATTCTAGAGACCGGAATTGAGTCCCTAAAACACCTTAAAAAAACCTGCATGTAGTGAAACTCTTCCAGAAAGAAGTGTCCAAGGACATTCGGTGGAAACTAAAAATTCACGAAGAGTTTCTCAACACAAGCCGGTGTGATTCTGGCTTAGGAAAGACTTCACTGAGTCCACTGCTTAAGCTGAGACCAGTTATGGCTTGCGACGTACTTCGTACTGGAGGACGCTTGCAGCTGAATCCCCCGTAAAAGAAAAACATCCTGTCATTTTACTGCCAAGACACCACCAGTGGCGTTACTGACAGGAGCAGGGATGCGAAACTCCCCCCTGGCAAACTAAATGTAAAACTGGGCTCCCACTTAGATTATATTTCAACATTTAGTATTCTTTTGGTTTTAAGGAGGTTGTTATTTTTTTGCGTTTTTCGGAGTGTTTTCCGGTGATTATACGGGTTTAATATAGACATCCACATCCGGATTCACATCACTATCATTTCTCAACTCTTTTTCTGAGTGTTGGCCAGTGAGCCCCCTTCAGCTAAATTTCTAATTTTTTCCACCCTGGCTCAAATCTCTAGTTACGCCACTGGACAAGCGATCGACCTAATAGTGCAGCATCACCATGGTACATCCAGCCATTAGGGTGTTCAATCTGTTCTTTCTGTGGTGGGTGAAAAGTTAAAAGATCGTGCTGAAGACATGGAAGCGTGTTTACTTGCTTGAAAACACGCGCCGACCATATTGAGCTTTTGTGAGCCTTGGTGCAAGACTGCTCATGCAAGTATTCTTTAGATTTCTCCATAGATGAGGTCCTGTAAAACACTGCCTATGGAAAGAAATCCTTTCTCAGCAAAGAATCAGACACTTTAAGATCTTACAGAGTATATTTTTCGCCTACCATGTAGGCATCGTCAGCTCTTATTCCAATAGATTCAAATAACTCCTGTAAAAGTAATGTACAGCGACAGACGCAATTTTGTTATCACTGAACGCGAATTAGGAACGCAATCATTCACTGGAAACAGCAGAACATTCATGATTCTTTATGTCAGAGTTCAATGACACTTTAATCCTCCTTTGTCTCGCTCAAGTGGTGGATCTTGGGAAGTGCTTGCTTTCTACAAGCAACCTACTGTCGTCTCAGCCTTCGCGACCGCTGCATCCGCGTTGAACTTTATTGTGTCGTAAGTGAACTGCGAGTTTCTCGCGAACTTTTGATTAAAACTTGACTAGCATTGAAAATAAACGTAATATTGCTTTTTGATGTGCTCCTCTCTGTTCGTAGTGTTCTCAACGCTTTTTGGTTAATGATTTTTTGGCACATCAGCTACGTCGCCGACTTACTGAATTCTGCAGTGATCGATGAATTGTTTCGTTTGCGATCACTGAGTCGGTCAGCAGGTGTTTTCAAACAACGCCTCTCCAGTTTTGACTGCGCGGTACTGTAGCCTTTTCATTTTTCGCCATGGCTTAACCTGTTTCGTCAAGCCGCGCATTTTGTCTCTTGCGTGCTATATAACTTTTGACTCGATGATGGTAATGAGCTGACGTTTGCGTACGGTGTTTCATAAATCACGTACGTTCATCATTTATCGCTTGTGTCGTCATACAGCAAATGACGAGTACTTACCTAAACGAAGTATATATCGGCTGTCATTATTGTGAATTAGGAATTTGATCCGATATTTAATCAATTCAGACGCTGTAGCCGTTGTGTAACATCCGAAACACTTATAGACTTTGTATCTTTAATCGCATCTGCGCTTGTTCATTTATCATTTTACGCCTAAGCGTCCGAATTGATTAAATCTGGCGACATTTTACCTGTTAATACGATGGCATTCCAGCTACGTAAGTTAAGCAGGTGCCATGCCGTTTTTCTTGACTGAGTGTGATGTTGCGAACGAATGTTGATCGAGCAAATATCCCAGGTGTATACACAGTATATATCTATCGTTTTGTGGCCTTCTCGTTGACTGAGTTGCATTCGTGGATGCTACCTGAAGCATTTGTTAACTTGTGCATGAAGAGCGCGAGTTTCGAATCGTACTATCACAAGCTGGAGAAATAGTAAACTTTGTTTGTTGAACGGGACATTCCTGGGTTGCCGGATGACCAAGTACGGCATTTCCAGGTTTCCAAGCAGACAGTGACAGACGGTTAGACGAGTTGAGGCTGGGACGCAAAAGATTGTCCATAAAACAGCCATTGAGTTCATAGCTTAGTTTTAGTTTTTGCAATCTACCATAAAGTTGATTGGTACAGAGTTTCTTAAATGAAATATGTTCCTCACTTGTATGCGTTAAAATATCGTTTATAAAACTACTGTAATACTTGTGTAGCAGAGTAACAACTCGGAAGTCAAGGTCATATGAGTAACAAGGCAACAAACAATGTTTCAAATTAATAGTTTGTGCGTTGTAATCCTTAGCACCAAAATGTCCTTTTACATCGATTTAAAACGTGCTTACTGCTGGAGTAAGAAATGTTCAAAAAGAAAATTTGTAAATTTGGTTTCAATCGGTGTTTTTTGCTTTACATGCAATCTGCAGAAAGCGCAAAGAAAAAAGTTCCTTAAAGCGTGGTTCTAAACCAGTGGTTCCCAGTCTTTTTTGTCCACCCCCCACCTAATTACGTCTAAAATCCTAATTGCCCCTCATGTGGTGAGGGCAATCATGTGGTGAGGGGCAATTAATTGGCCCTCAAGATCTTATGATTTAAATGTGAGCTCCGTTTCATCTGGGAGAAATTTAAAACGCCACTAGCTTGATTTAAACAAGCTTCCAAAGAACATAGCATCCATGAAAAAGAAGAATGAAGTAAAAAATTAAATTCGAAATTTTGGATCCAAACCTTGTAAGTCGGTCTCAATGTCCTCTTTAAAAATCAAATTGTCCCCCTGTGGAGAGACACCCCACGTTGGGAATCACTGTTGTGTCCTTTTCATGATTTTTCTAGAGTTTCTTAGCATGTACTGTGTTTCAGCTTCTAGGACATCATCCAAGTCTTTCCACCAGTGGCAAAAAAACAAAGCACGCACTTGCAATTTTTAATTTTGATCAAGGCTTGTGTACATCTTTGCCAGATATTGATGGCAATCATTCACACGCACAGGTCATTGTGATCGTTGAGCGCAAATCACACGTAGAAGACAACTTCTAACCAAATATCCAGTTCTATTATGTTTTTTTGCTGCAGGGGTACTTATTTCGTCTCTGCCAGCCATGATGCCTAACAAGTTTCAATACGTCATGGATCCGACGACATTTCTGTTCGTTCAGAGTAGTACTTCATATGGGGTGGCCGGTGAAGGAGTAGGACCTCTTGCGTTCTTCTCTCTTGTGGTGCTGGGTTTGCCGTAAGTTCGATTCTTATCTTTCTGTTGCTTGTTTTTTTCGCTGCGCTTAAGGTTCAACAAGCATAAAAATTGTAGTTTGCCACCAGGCAAGTTGGATAGTATATTGAACGTCAGGAAATTACGGTATTTGCCTATGATTTGAAAACTGGGTGTAAGGGCGTATTTTTCACTAAGGTTCGGTGAGACGAGGCAACCAGGCGTCGTGTCGACTGTAGGCAAACGTGGGTGGCATGTGCGCAGGCGTCTAAATTTTACGCAATTAAAACAACGTTTTCACTGCCAACCCATCGCTCAAGCGTTTCGAGTGCTACTCGTGCTTTTGTGACAGTAAAAGTTTAAGCCAAGAGTGGGGAACCTATTTGCTTTATCACAGCCGCATTAATTGTGAAATAGCGCAGACGGGACGCAGAAATTTATTGATTTTATCTTAAAAGCTTGTCTTTTTCTTACTGAGGTAAAAAAGGAAAGTAAGCTATGAGAATAAGCTAGGGAGATTTCTTTTAACTTTCTGTCCAAGTATCTGCTTATCATGGAGCTTTGTTTTGACGCGATGTTGTGTTCTAACTTCAGTAACGAAAATTAAGATGTGGGTCACGTCAAAGTTCACACGGGGCGCAGGTTCCTGACCCTGGTTGAAACAAATAGGTGGAGCCGCTTCAAGAAAACTTAGCGTAGCCCTTCGCCTACAGTCGAAGCCCCAACGCAGTCAAAGACATGATAATGTGTTTTTTGCTTAACTTCCTCTGACCAATAACAGCATCAAATACTGTTGTGCAATTAATTAGCAAAGCAAGACACCTCTCTTTGCGTTGCGCCAAAAGCCTCTGGCTCACAGGTCCGGTGCAAGAGGGAGAAAAATTTAAAGGCACAAACAGTATGTCTGTTTTTGATGAATTTTGACGTATCTTGAAAGAATAACGTTTCAATGATGATTAAGCTTCGAGGCATCGCAAGAACTTCGCAGCGTTTGTTTTTGTGACTGAACTTTAACGTGAGCTTCAAGAAAAAGTTGTCTCCAGCACAATCAAGTGGTTCGAAAATCAAAAGGAGCTGAAGTTGTTTACTTGATTTTGCAATATGTTTTTAATTTCTTCCTGTGAGCAGCAAAAACTGCAACGTGTATTTTCGTAACAAAACTTCAGAACACCGCATAGAAAAGTACATAAATTGAATAAAATGGAAAATAGCCTAAAAATCAGTAGTTCGAAAGTGTAAAGCCATTTGCAGTATTACAAGACCATTGGTTTTTTTCAAGAGGGCACACGTGGTTAAGACACAACAATAAAAAAATTGTCAAAAATGAAAACTAGCGTTTCAGAAAAAAAGACTTTTTTGAAAGGCATTTCCAAAGACGTGGTAAAGTACTTAGCACCAACTTATCATGTAATGTTCATGCAAATTTCATGAACATATGCTGTGCATATAGTAGAATGCATAGCAAGTAAGTGCACGAACTATTTATCACACATTTAGTATCAGTTGGACAAACAACACACAATTTGAAAATAACCTTGCTATGGAACAGGGGTCCCGAAACTATGGCCCTCGGGCCAAATCCTACCCGCGAAGTCGTTTAGTCCGGCCCACGAAGACATTTAGTCAATTATGAAAAAATATTTTATTTACGAAAAGCTTGTTGATATGATAGAATGTATCATATCTTGAAACAATCACATTACGTAAGACGTCCGGCCTTCGGACTGTTGTGTAGTAGCTTATGTGGCCCTCGGACAAAAAAGTGTGGAGACCCCTATCTATAGAACGAGAAATTTTATTTAAAGGGAGAAAGGTTCCACTGAGGGGCCTACCGGAAGTTCAGGGCACCTCTCCCAATCGAAACTCACGTGAAACAATTCCTGACTAACATTAGTAATCACAGGACAGGGTTTCTCAAACGGGGCCCTCGGCCCTCTTTGGGGACACGGAGCGGTTCTCTAGAGGCCACGAGCAGAGGGCTTCACCAGGTAGCTTTTCCGTGATATTGCATAACGCAAGTGTCACGATATATCAAGTATTCGCCAGTTAAACTTAAAAGGGGTCCACGGCTCATGAAAGTTTGAGAAACACTGTTATAGGAAATTCTTTCTCGTGCAAGAAGCATTGCAACCAGTTATTGAAATCGTTATGCAAAATTCTATTTACGAACTCGCTGCTTTTTAGTGGACAGTACAGGCGCAAAGCGAATGTTACCCTGCAATGCCGTTTGCGGCATTTTGTAAGTACATTGTCGTAACGCAGAGCAACGGCATTTCAGCTTTTCTCTATTGTACAGAAGCTTATGTTCCGCTAATTAGCGTTCCGTGTTTTTCTGGATTATGTGGTTTTCATCACAACTGCCTAACATTTGTTTGTTAGCATTGTTTATTTGTTGTGTTACAACAGTTTTGCGAAGAAACATAGAGCCAGAACAGCGGGAATACCGGGTTGTGCCCGAACGCTAAGCCTCTTGGAAATCTTACAACACCGTTGGCTACTCAGTAGTCAGTACTCTTACTTGAAAAGCGGTGTTGTTAAGCAAAAGTGAAAATTGAAACTTTCGCAAGCACAGAGGTTCAAACATCTCGAATTGTTAGTCCCAATGGTGCTTGCAACAATTTTTAGAAAAAAAAGAGTACAGTTTGCATAGCAACGTAGTGTATTTAAGAGCAAATGTCTTTTGTTCACACCTGGACGTCAAGGCTGTAGGTTTTCCATTTTATTACACTTACTTATTAGAACCAGAATTTCGATTTAAGGGTATGTCAAAGGTTTAAATCGAAACCGTGGTTATAATGAACAGTCTTGAGAAGCTCTGCTAACAGGTGTCAACCACTCCTCCTCAACAACTTTCTCCGAACCAGTCAACCATTCCACCCATTCCTGTACTCCAGATCAGTTGGGTTTGTTTTTCGTGTAAAACGCATTCGATTCGAAAAGGGCGAAGGTTTACCAAAATACTCAGGCTGAGAAGAAAATCATCCTTGCAGTGTTGTTCTCGTTGCTGCCGTCCCTTTCAACATTGTTTCGATTCAGCATGTTTCGCGCACACGGTTTTAGTTTTGATTTTGTTTTTTTCGAAAAAGGGTTTGCAAAAAGGACAGGAAACGAATAAGAACGTGAGCATTTAAACATTGTCTATGATGTGTCTTAGTCCATTTACGGGTGCGACCTGCACTTTTTCACACCTGCAAATCGACCTATGGGGAACCGCCAATGCAGGATTTGTAAGAACACCAAATGCGTCGGCGCCAACACGCACATCAACCACTTGTGTTTTGCGCACGGCTGCCAGTTCGTACGTTGGTATACCCAGTTTGCGTCAACGTTGCGGCGAGGGCAGGAAATACCACGTAGTAAGGAAGTGGTTGCAGTACGCTTACCTAACAGCAGCACGCCAGTGCGTAAGATCTAAGATCGAATTGAACATCTGCAGTAAATAGAACGTCGATTTGCCGTAAATAAATTAATCCCAAATAGCTTTTCGCGACGTCGCCTGCGCCAAGAGATTATGCCAAGAATTGGCAGAAACTGCAAAAAAAACAAAGCTGTAGCAAGTTCTTTTAATACATTTGAAGTAACATCTGATCGCGTATTACCACTGTTGCTGTTTGAGGCGTTCATCTTCAAGCAAAATATGACAACCGTACGTTTTTATTTTTAATGCACATCTTGTGAAATTTTAACCCATATCATTTTTTCCGTAGTCAGTAGCACCACGTTAAGTTACAGGTCACCTTTCGCTTTAAGAGCTACGACCACACTATTTCATGATCTACCCCAGCATTTTGTTTTCTATGCTACTACGTAATCTCAATAAAAATCATTCCTTTTGAAAGTTCTTGAAATGAGATAGGTTTTCTGTAGTACAAAAACAGTCAAGCACTTCTTAGTTATCTTTGCTGAAAAACCCACAATAAGTTACTTTCATGAAATCCTTCAAGTTAGACTCGAACTATATTTTTACCACTTCCAGAATAGATTTTATCAGATTAGCCATCAAGACCGAGATTTGCGTTGCAGGATCGATTCGAATTCCGCATACGACTCTCAGAACCTCAGCTGAGGCTTGCCGATACGGATATTTTGATTTCAAAGCCTCCCACCTTTGCTTTCAGGTACTGCCTGATCGTCGTCCTCAACTTGACAACGTTGATTGTTGCGTGCAAACGACTGTCCGTACGGAGTCGCTTAGGCAGCGTTGCTGGAGACGAAAGAAAGCGAGAAAAGAAAGAATTGCGAATGAGGTTAGCAATAGAGTGTAACGCAATAGTTCCATGCGAAGCATTCATGAGCGCTTTTGTTGCAACTCTTCTACACTGGGGTCAACCAGTTTATCATTGGTCCGCTAATGACGCCACTGCGAGTGAGGTTCTTCCTGTGTGGTTAAGAGCGGAAACACTTATCGGTACCTGTTTCAGCGATAACGTCACCACAGCTACTAAATCTATTTCTGTTGGTCATCAGCTTGTTCTCCTCTTTCACTGAAAAACCTGCGGTGACTCGGTCTCGCTGCGACAAACAAATCGCACGTCATCTGTCGCACTCGATGCTAGCGTTTAACTGGGTGAACATCTTGCAACAGTTAGTAAGAAATAACGCTGTTTTCAAGTACGGTATTATGGAAGACCATTTGTATAGCTCCACCCTACTTTACTTTATACATGATGTCGTTTTTAGCTAGCTTGCAATAACAGGATGAAACTATCTACTGTATTGATGAATCTTAAAAAATAATCGTGCGTCTTACTCTAGGTTTCCTCAGTTTCCAGTATGTTTTCTTTGTGTTTTTTTTTCTACTTTTCCCACATGTTTAAAAGTTTTTTTCGTGTAATTTATTAAAACACAATTTAGTTCCACCTGATATTTCAATTTTTGCAAATTTTGCTATTGCTTTTGACCATTTACTGCCTCTTTAAAATTGACATCACTCCGAAGCAGTGTTATGATCTTATCAAAAGTAAACGTTCGATGTAAGCTTTGATCTCCGAATACATGGTAAGTTTATTTCATTTTAATGCTAGTTGTGTGCGGAGTCAAAGTTTTAGCTTTGAATTTATAATTTAAATTGTTGGTTGCATTCAAACATAAAACAAAAATTGGACTAAGAATTATAAAATATTAGGGAGTTGCGAAACACACCAACTCGTCAAATATGTCAATTCAAAAATATTTTTGATAAATTAGCACTTTTTACTTAAGAATCTTCTGTTTATTTAAAGAAAATCTTATTTGATCATTAGTTTTAAACAAAAACGTTCGTTAAATTGGTTGAATGTAAAATTTTGTGGCATTCCGCAAACCCTTTTATTTGAACTGAAAATTAACACCAAACATGAAAAGACCTTCATTATAACCAAACATTTGAATATATTTGTAGACCTAAGTACTAAAACACATTTTCAGTTTACCAAAATTAACCTAGGTTGACAAATTTTGAAAAAAGGAGGGAAAAGAAAAAGAGGCAAAAAGTTTTCCACTGAGCATGAAACCTAGAGAACACTTGAACAGAAGTTTAAAATAAGCGGTCTTCAACTTAATTCTGAAAATTTTTAATTCGTAATAAAATGGTTATGTCGGAAGAATGTTGATACCAACAATAACATGTTGTGGAAACAAGTGGTGCTTTAAACTTTGAAGTGTCATTTGGACGTAATAAAATTATACTGAACCGCAATTGAAAGGATATTTCAGTACAGAGAATTAAAAATTGTCATATAGCAGTGGACAGCCATACAGCACCATCACCTCAATGAGTGGTGCAACATCATCGTCCTCGTTGACCTCGATGTCTACCCAAACCCTTTGTTTGCTATAAAAGGTTCATAGGTTTCGCATTTTTTATCAGTTCTCACGCTGTTATTTCCTATCCGCTTAACGCAGCTCTGATATAAGCTGACATATTTTTTATTTTATCGATAACGGTGACCACACTCTTAAAACTGTTGTGAATTGGATCTAATTTAAGTGGACTACTGGCATGGATGTGATTCTCACGCCAACAGTTCGAAACCGGATAGCTTTAAAACGTGAGCCATTCATCTCGTACAATATAATTCTCATCTGCACTAAATACAGGTTTGTAACAACACGATCACAAACTAGACCTGCTTAGGTCGGTATCAGGAAGATTGCCAACTGGACAACTGCCTAAGTACAGTGTTTCTCAACCTTTTTTGCGATGACCCAAATACTAAGCGTTGAGCAATACGCAAGGCTACCATACTGTCCTTATTTCTAAGATTTGTCCTTATTTTGCAGTACTTCGTCTCAGAAAATATAACTGTCCTTATTTCTAAGAAACGTCCTTATTTGTGACTTGTGTCCTTATTTTTTCTTATTTTCTGTAGCATTAACAATTTTAAATAAGCAATATCTGATAGACATACAGACCATTTCTATCTCATCGTAAAAAGTTTGTAAGCCAAGTTTTTTGATGTCATGACAGTAGTATAATCTTGCAGCAAAGAGACATAACGCACTATCAGGTGTTGTTAGCACTGTAAGCTGTCTAATCTGGTTAGGATTCTTAGGAAAGCCGGTTTTGTAGCGAAGGTTTAGCATTTAAAATTTTTCAAGAAATAAGCAAGCGAAAAAAACATTTTCCGTGATGATTACAAGCAGGGACGCCGGAACAGCGGCAGGGGAGGTCATTGAAAAAGTTGAGGGCAATGGAAACTTATAAAAAACAAAAAAAATCTTCACCAATTATTCTTGTTTCTGTTAAACAACATTGTTGACCTCAAAAATAATAAAAAAACTATTGAAAACTTCGTTTTAATTCGATCTTGATATACCATGAAAGTGTCTATGATACTGTTATGAAAAACACACCACCGCCCCGTTTTCCCCATTTTCAAAGATGAGGGGGCAATGCCGCCGTTCTCCGGCGTCCCTGATTAACGCTATCAACACTCACTGTCTCGCTGCATGAGAAGATTTGGTGCCATGTTATTGTTGCACAATAAAGACCAACAGTAGAAAAATCTGCTCTCAAGTTTGGTTTGGCAACCTGCCCAAGGAGGCAGAGGAGATGAATGAACTGCAAGCTCATCTCTGCATGACACCAGAACAGTGAACCTAGCTGTCAGGGCCGGTCTTAAGCCAATGCAACCGATGCAGCTGCATTGGGCCCCGCGCCTCTGGGTCCCGAGCCCTGGTGTTTGGGTAGATTGTTTATTTTTGCCAGATACCCCTTGCGTTCGAGAATTCAGTAGAAACGCCATATAAATTTCATTGTTAACAAAGAACGCTATCGTCAGAACCAGCAAATTTCCTCTCGAACGTTAGCAAACGTGCTCAATTCTCGTGTTAGTGCTGCACTGTATATCTGCCCTCTACCATGATCATAACGCGCTTGACTGAACAAGATGATGTCATAAAAACACTGCTCAGAGGGACCCCGCGCGTAGGTCTTGCATTGGGCTCCGCGCCCAGGTCTTGCATTGGGCCCCGCATCTGCTAGGGCCGGTTCTGCTGGCTGTGCAGTGTGATTGTCATAGCGGCCAATAAAAACTGTTATTCCAAGAAATAAATCAATTAATCGGAATTGAGCTGCTGACGTCGAGTTTTCTAAGACATTTTGGTGCTTTTAGTCCCAATTTCCAGGAAAGGGCAATGCCCATTTTCCCCCCCCTGCGGACGCCCATGGTTTTCACATACCACGGGTTCAAAACTGTTTGCTTGAGTTCAGTGTAAAAGCGCACCCATAATAATCATTCTCTCCTTATTTACATGTTCAGCAACAATGTTGACTTCAAAAATAATAACATAAATTATAAAAAATCATTCTGAATTTTATGTATGCGCGATTAGCTGCTATGAATTTGTTTCAAGTCAATCTTGATAAATCATAAAATTGCCTATGATACTGTTATGTAAGGGCACCTGTGCACCCGTTGCCCTCCATTTCAAAAGGGGGCAGTGCCCCAGTCATGCACCCCCGTTCCGGCGTCCCTGATTACAAGAAGGAAGTCGAGAATAAGACTTTGCTGAAGCAAATGGCTGCTGAAGACAAATAAGCAAAGATATGATCTGACGTTGGTCGTGCAAACAGAAACAATTGTTTGCTTTTTAGGTAATATAATCAAATTTTCCACAGCCGTCCTTATTTTTGGTTCTAGATCGATGGTAGCCCTGGCAATACGCATAGCTTTGACGACCCACGTTACCAAACGCTTTTCGCACAACTACTTCTCATAATTACGTAGTGAATTGCACACAAATAAACAAATAAGTCAATTTAACGTACAAATACGTTCAAAATGTCCAAAGGTTTTCAAAAAAGTCTAAAACAGGGACCACAACCTCTAACTAGCTGGTGTATTACAACCATTAGCTAGCCAACACGTTGTAGGCCAAGACCAACAAGCATAAGCATTGTGACGCCAAAATAACAGTGATCATTCATAATAGCAATTGGTTCGTGCAAGATGAGGTCTGTATCCGCGGGGGGCATTCGGGTGTAGTGGGCAGGCCCGTAACCAGGGGGAGCGTAGGGGTATTTGTTCCCTTGCAAATACCCTCCTGGAAAATTTGTTGGATATAGTTTGAAACTATTGGGCATCTTTTAAAAAATTGAGCCCCTCTCAGAAAACTCCTCGCCACGCCTGGTTTCCCAAGCTGGTTGCGGGCCTGGTAGTGTGACTCAATTTTTTTGTACCTGCCATATTTTGTTGTGCCCAGAAAAATTTTATCATATTTGTCTTTAGATACACATCTTGTCCTTTAAAAATGTATTATGAGGCCCAAGCCTTAAAACTGGGCTACGAGCCTGTGCAAGATTTGTCGCTTCAGAAATAAGACTGGGCAATAGAGTGCTCAGTCTCGCCAAATTTTTCCAAGAGGTGCAGGAAATCACAGATTTTGGTGGCTGGGAACCAAATGAANGAATATTTTCGTAAGTAGGTGGTTAAATTGTTCTTAAAGNTTTTCCGTTGACGGGTGAAATCTTTTACACACANTTTTCTTTGTGCAAACAACAATGACCTTGTAAAAGCTGTTCTCTTGATCGCTGGAGCGTTTTGCCCACCTATTAGTCTGATCTGAAAAGAAACTATAAAATGTAAAGTCGTTCTTTATCGACGAAAACCTTTGGTATTTTCAGAAACATGGTTTCTAAGAACAAACATTTTGTTTTTTTTCAGGACAACATCTGTATTTTTGACATATCACTGAGGCCCTGATATTTTTATCTCAAAAAAATGCTATTACCAGTTCAACATTGGTCACTAACGAAACTATAAAACCAACCTATTTTCTCAGCAATGGGTCGAAGTGCTGACGATGCCCATTTTAGTCAAACTAGTTTCGGGATATCTCATATCATAATATTGTATTAGGAGGACTCAGATGAGGATTGCTTGAAATCGTATGTTAACAGGGGTAAGTGAGCTGCGTCGCTGGCTAATGCCATGTTTCGACCTCTGTAGCTGCCTCATCGTTACAGTTCTGACGTTCCGTTCCGCCTTGCTGCAGAATAGACATTACGTCCAATTTTATGGAGGGCGACGTGCGCGGTGCAGCTGAGGCAAAAGTAGCCGAAGCGTTATAAGAATTTACTAGCTGATTGACAACGTATTGTTGCTAAACTTAGGTACCAAACAACTAATGAAGATTAAATTAAATCATAATGCCTGTTTGTTCACACTTCTGCAGTTGACTTTTAGAACCACTTTAAGAGAAAAAATGTGTGGTGATCAAAGAGTTGTGTGGTAATAAAAATAAAAAATGAATTAAACTTGGAAATATCTGACATGGATAAAATGAAATAAAAATTTATTTAAAAAGTTGGCAACTCTCTGTGAAATAGAGATGCTATCTATTGATAATTAGATAAAATCCAGCCACATTAAAAATGTCTGGAAAGTTGTGTCGTGACCTGAGAGATGGCACCACATGTAATTGAAATGGTCACCATTAGATGGCATAAATAACAAGTAACTGTGATAGACACGACACCTCAAGCGAAAGATCGAAATTCGCTTATCCCTATATAAAAATAGAGCAGCCTAGTGATAGCAGAGTGAACCTAATACATGGATGATCTCTATGGTTGCTTTCCCGTTAGTTTAATGCCCCGAATTTACATCTTTCTCTTATGGTTCCCTCAGTAGTTCAAGGCGATACAGATGACTATAACACAAGGGTATGGTATCTGCAGCACGGAGTGTACTTTGCACTTGTAACCGAATGAGCTGTCTTCAGTGAAGGAGTTGCCTGCGCTGAAACTGTAAATCACAATGGTGGTATCACGGCTAGACTTTGGTGAAGTCACTTCGATTTAAGCCTTAAGCCTCTGCTTACATACATTCTACTTGTTCAGCAACGCTGTGTACGCTGTTGTACTGATATTTAGAAACCTAAAGAGGCGATTTGCAAAAAGTTACGAAATCAGATATCGTTGTCTTTACACACTAACACCTCTATTATATTTGCACAAAAATAAAAAAAGGAAAATGCCTCTGCAGTAATTGTTCTAGCTGTTGTTCTGGATTAATTTCTACATGTTGACTTGTCGCCGAGCAGTTAGTACACAGGTTGAACGAAATATGACTGTTTGTTGAAGCAACAAACGTATATATGCATTGTCTTATACTTTTCTGACCTGATCTTGCCGTTGACGAATATCATGGATGTTAGACTATTACGTTCGGATATGCTCTAGTTATGCAAAGACAAAAGGATACATAAGTGAAAATATGAGAGCATCATAAAGTGACACAAGCACATTCATAGAACAATACACTATGCAATACACTTTAAAATCTAAATATTTAGATTTTGCCAAAATATCGTTCTTTTGGCGATAACTTCCCAACCGCTAACGCCAGATAGCCAAACAAGGGCTCTAAAGATGCGGATTTTCGCCTAATTTATCTTAAAAGAAAAACTAATAAATTCCCGCTTAAATTTTTATCAGGTCTCGATGAAGTCACCGTGACCACCCCGCGATGTGACACTGCCTTAAAAAATTTTCAAAACCAAAACTTCCCAACTTTTTTAAAAATCGAAACCAGAAAACTTTCCGCATCTTTAGAGGGTTCGATTAGCTCTCTAGCTCTACCGGTTGGCGAAGTGCAGCCTAACATGTTCGAGGCACAATTGTGGTTCGCGCGGGCGTTAAAGGGTTCAAAAATATCGTGTAATAACACACACACACACTTATCTGAAATACTTGGAAATTTCACGAAAAACACACGCAATTTCAGGAGGATCCAAGCCCCTTGTGCCGACGAACATGGTTTAAACTGATCAAAGTTACTCTGCTTGTTCAAATTACTTACGAACAACAACCCATATTGTTGCTAAGTTGATACATTATGGACTTTTTTATTGCTCTAAAAGTTAAATATTGCAGAAGCAGAATGGTGTAACATTTATTTTCACCCTGCATTAAATTCGAATTGGAATTGTCAGAGAAGTCTTAGTTGTGGCAGACGGGATATGAATTAAACACTAACACTATGTCATACTTTTCATGGGTATCCTATGAATCCATTAAGGATCGCGAGAGGCCAAATTTTTTGGTTTTGTGACAATTTCAACCATAATTCGCCGACCGATCGCGCTAGAGAGTCAATGAAGACATCATAAGATGCAGAATTTTGTGGCCTTTCTGATAAACAAAAAACAGTTACCTTTGCATTTCAAATTTTACCTGTCAGTGTGATGTCATTTGCCGCGTGGGAAAATTTTCAAATGCCAAATCAGTTCTTTTTTTTGTTGTTTGTCAGAATACTCTGCATCTTTTGATATTTCACTCACTCTCTATCGCGATCGGTCGGCGAGTTTTGAACGAAACTGCCTCGAGTCACTCCAGTGGCTTTCACGACTTTATTGCTCGTTGCGACAAAATGAGCTGTCANAAAATATTTATCGTNTATGAAGTATCTATTTTTGAAGTAAACATTAGAAAACTTGCAGTAACTTGCAAATGTTGCGCAACTTTTTCCAGAGCAAAGACGCTGAGGGACACTTACCCCGAAATGTACACCAGTGAAACGAAATCTACCATATTGAGTGGATGGGAAAAAGTGAAAGACAAAACTCGTACTAAATCTAACGGTCAGCAGCAGAAGGTAGATCAAGTGTAAATTTTGTGTGTGGTTTTGGCTGAAGAAGATGGAGCTTAAGTAACTGATTAAATTTTTTTGTCTGCATGCACAATCAGATGTATTGAAAAGATCGTCTAACAACTACTCTACTTAAAAAATAAATTAAGGACAATGTTCTAAACACCGATGACTCGCTTTAAAGATTGAATTTGAAAATACAACTATTTAACATTAGTGTAACTAGAGTATGGCTGAAATTGCAATGAAGGCAGAAGTTGCGATGAAAAACTTTTGAGAACTTTTTTGGCAAGCTTTTAAAGGTAGCCGAAAATTTTCTTGGAAGCCACCAACAAACACAATTTCATTTCACCTGATTTCTTGATTGTTATGAGATGCCTACCGTATTGAAATATTAAGAAAAGGTTTGTTAAACCAGCAAAAGCAGGATACATCCATTTTTACTACAAGATACATCCTTTTCCACTGTAATGAAAAGAAAATATCTCTGTATATTAAGTGCTCTAGTTTCCTAGTTATATAGCATACTGATGTTCATTAGTGACTAAAGATAAAAATCATCTTTCACGTGTTGTTACGGATATCTTAAGTCCAACTTCAATCTTCACATTTAAACTTCTGAACATTTTAAGGCTTGTCTTAGTGGCTTTCTAGCTCTCCTTTTCTGCTAAAACTTGGCAGAATTTAGTCTACTGTTTCAGACATTATGTTGTGCGCATATTTAAGACGTATTTAAGAGTTTTTGAAAAGTTATTAGGGCTAAGCCCTAAATCAACACAGTCAAACAGACGTTTTTGGGCTTGTTTGAACAAACGTAATCAAAAACCAGGTAAGCGTTTCATTTTTCCAATGGGATTTGACCACAATCGAAATTCATCTTGGAGCAATTCTGGAAAGCTATAACAAATTCAGAAATGCGTACTTTACTTTGGTAAAGTCAGTACTCTCAACTCGAACAGTAAAACGTTTATGAATAAAAGCATATGTAAACAGCATATCCCTACCATAAGATGTTGTGAGATCACCAGTCCTCCCAAAACCGTTGAAAATTGTGAGTTGTTGGGCGAACTTTGTCAAAATAAGATAATGCAAGGACAATGTAGCCAAACAGTCCTCAATCCTAATTTCACAGGATTTTCTCAAAAGTTGAGACAAGTATGTGCGTGAACTCGTGACCTCTCTTCTGTTGCTAGGACTCTGCACAGAAGCAGAACAGGAATCCAACAAAATATTTTCAAATTTAGCAAAGGTTGTTTTGGCAAATCAACTTGCATTTGTGAGGTGAACTTTTCAATACTTAAATAATGTTGTGTTTGCGCCAACACGTAAATTCTGGGTTTGGCATGAGCATGAACCACAGGATTTTTTGCTGCGAACAAACAAATTAGTTGTCGCAATTCCATACTTTGCAAAATAACATTCATTTTAATAAGGCGTGTTCACAACCCAGGTATGATTCTATGCGATTGTTATTTGGTTTCACTGATGAATTTAGCGCAAGGGTCGTGATGTTCATGCTGTCCGAATTGCCGGTAGGCATTCGATAATGTTGTACAGCGGTGGTTCTTAACCTTTTCTCTACCATGCCTCCTTTAAGTGATTGTCCTTTGTTTCAAGCCCCCTTACTTTAAAATAGGCAAATTGGATGGAACACTTGCCCGTTTAAAGACTTTCCATGTTATAGAGCGCATAAAGACTCGCGTCCCCCTGGAAATTCATTGACACCCCCTGGGGAGGCGCACCTCCCCGGTTAAGAACCACTGTTATACAGTAACCAAAGTGAGTTCTTGGTTGAGCTCAAATGAAACAAATGAGCTCTTGGTTGAGCTCATTTTTCTAATATTGCAGTAAAATTAAAGCCACAGTCTTTTTTACAGATGAAAAACTATCCAAAAAAGGAACATATGGATNGTCCGTCATCTGCACTACCACATCAGAAATACCGTTTGAAGCCGAAACAGGTCAATGCAAGAGTGACAACGATGATCCTCACAATGATCGGCGCCTTTACCAGTACGTGCACTCTTATACAACGCTGTGCTGCCAACCACTGCGAAGGCTGCTGGTTTAAATAAAAAAGCTTCCCATCTTTGGCTTTAGTGCGCTGTGCACAAAGGAATGCTATGAGTGTTCCATCTCAGATGGCATGCAGTGAACCAAAGCGAAATTGAATTTCGAAAGCCCTCTTTGGGGCGCCGTTCGTAAAAATATTATATCTGACAGATTTAGCACAAAAACTGCTATCTCTGCGCAGAGATAGCTATCTCTGCGCGCATTTAGCTGTCTCTGTGCAGTGATAGCTATCTCTGCGCGCATTTAGCTACCTCTGCGCAGAGATAGCTATCTCTTCGCGCATTTAGCTATCTCTGTGCAGAGATAGCTATCTCTGCGCACATTTAGCTATCTCTGCGCGCATTTAGCTATCTCTGCGCACTGATAGCTATCTCTGTGCGCATTTAGCTATCTCTGCGCAAAGATAGCTATCTCTGCGTGCATTTAGCATTTAGCTATATCTGCGCAGAGATAGCTATCTCTGTGCGCATTTAGCTATCTCTGCGTAGTGATAGCTATCTCTGCGCGCATTTAGCTATCTCTGCACGTATTTAGCTATCTCTGCGCGCATTTAGCTATCTCTGCGCGCATTTAGCTATCCCTGCACATATATAGCTAAATCTACATGCATATATAGCACTGAAGCGTGTCGGAGGAAAACATGGTATCCTGTCCGAAGAAAAACTTGGTTTTCTGTTTCAGTAATCCAGACAAAAGCTAGGCTACTGCATGGCATGAATTCCCTGGCGTCATATAAAGCTTGGTGATTTCAGGTCTAAATTATACTGGTTTGATAATAACATTGGTTTGTGCAGACGATGGGCTACAGTAAACTTGTGGTGGTGGTCTCAGTGTTAGT
>JGI24159J19872_10002218_pt1 | contig 22859 bp, 17 predicted proteins | sample Ectturendosymbi4_FD_19872 | JGI IMG/M metagenome (IMG submission 19872) | reverse complement strand
TGATCTGACGTTAGTCGTGCAAAAAAAACAATTGTTTTCTTTTTAAATTCAAATTTTCCTCAGCCGTCCTTATTTTTGGTTCTAAATCGATGGCAGCCCTGTGTATATGTGTGGATTGCACGTCAATGTGCATGTATTAAAATTTGAGTATCCAATTGACTATCTCCATATTTGGCGAAATTATTCTTTCTAGCTATCGTGGTCTATGTAGGTTTTGTGTTTGCAATTATTAGGAAACTGACCAAGACTAGCGTTTGAACTTGTATGCATGACAGAAAGGTGAACCTTGTTTTAAAAAAACGTTCAGACAAATCAGCATCATCACAATCCGATTTTGGTCCAAGAGATCGAAAAACGTTTAGGCTTATATGATTTCAGGCTCACACTTCCCGAAACTAAGCTGTGTTTTTCATCAAGTGTTGCGGGTAAAAACACATGCGTTTCTCGTCTCAGAAGTCATGGTACATCGGTTTCATTTTCTGTTTAACCTACAGTTTGGACATTTCTCATACGGCACTTCCTTTAATTGTCATGTTTCATTGCGTATGAAGTTTTGATGTGGTTGAACGAAAACCAACAAAAACGACTGTGCTTGTCATAATCATAAACACAGCGTGAAAATTCTGTAAAATGATAAATGCAAACAGCACACCAAAGCAAGGTACAGAAATTCTTTTGACGAGGCGACTGCCAAAGCTTTACTCTGTTACTGTTTCAAAAAAAGACAAAATTATGCTTGCGATTTTACTTGTCATTGTCAAAGATATCTGAATTGCTATTCAGTAGTAGTGAAACAACGTAAGTTTTGCTGATGTTCTCGGGAAAAATTTGGAGTAGGAAATTTACCTGATCTTTACATTTTGTTCCAAAGAAGCAGTGACTTTCAAATATTTCTAATCAATCATCAAAGAAAACATTATATATGATTTAACACAAAGTTTATTTGGAATCAGAGTGGAGCCTCAGTATCAAGTGCTTCATACTTGAATTCTCAAATAAGTTTCTGTTTTGTAAAATACATTCTGGTGCAGATTCTGTTTTGTAAAATACATTCTGGTGCAAAAAACAATAAAGATTGAGCATAAGTTTCAAAGGTGTTTTGAAACTACTTGACCGATTTTCAAGAAATACTACCTGACTTTTATCAGTTTTTGCTTGTTTTTAGCAAACTCTTTAGTTCCTGAGGGGCAGTTCCTTCCCTGTCCTCCCTCGTCCTACACCAGTGAAAAGCAATATTGGCTCTTCAAAGTGTGGTTTAACTTTAATTCAACAAGACTCTTGCTTAAACTTGTTCCGGCATTGACACGACAAGTCTTAAAACGCTATCTAATCGGATCTTTTTCAAATGAGCTAGGACCGACGAAACATATCGATCAAAAGGTAAACGAATCACAGAATAACAAGAAATCAAAAACGCAACACATCTGATAAGCAATATAGGAAAACGTGTAAACTACCGATTAACAGTGTTGCAAAAAATATCGAACTGAAGTTCTTCCGTGCTAACAACAGATCTTTCCAATGAAGTCCATCCACAACTTTGCGTGCAGGCAGTGATATCAGGGGCTTCGCCAGTGGAGGGGTGCAGCACTAATACACGCCATTAGCACTTGATGCCCCACGTAAGGGTGCGTACATCACCCCCTTACATAAGATCGTGTCATGTGCGCAGAAGATACTTAGTGGACTAGAAAAATGATTACCTTAGTTATTGGAAATAAGATCTTGGCAGAGTTTTCATAGGACAAAGGTCTCTTTCGTTTTCCAATACATCACCGAGTTGCTGTTAAGAGGGCGGCTCCAGGATGATTGTGTCCCCCGAAAGCTACAACGGAGCTTCAGTGACACATCCGTAAAGAAAACAAAATATTTGGAAGGGCAGACAAATTTTGCGCAGCATCCCTATGATAACCCAAGTGAAAAAATCACCATATATTTGCTGGAAAACTGTCCGAAAGACCCAAAGCGGTCATGATCCTGCGGGTCGGATAACGTTTGGTGCGGACTTGCATGTTAAAGTAAGTTTATTATTTGCAGCTTGGTCACTGGAGATACAGAGCTCCCGAGCAGCCTCAAACGTTTGAAGACTTGAAATTATTGGATGTGTTTGCATATGGCTTGGTCGTTGTTGTAACAAGAACAGGAAAGCGACCGTGGGGTGACACGACAACTGCCCAACTTTCAAGTAAGTGATTATGATCAAACTAAATATGAAATTAAATAGAAATTGTAAGTTGAAGACGCTTTTCGCGATAACGCCGTTTTCGGATGCTTTTGTTTCAAGAAAGCTGCAAGCCACTTAGGCATAGGCACGGTAGCTTGAGAGTCAGTCGTAAATACATTTGTTTGTGGTATCATCGCTTTGCAGGCGGTGAAGTTCTTGCTACCGCAGCAAACCTAGCTCTTACGTACGTAAGCATGATAACTGCACGATGGAATGAGTAACATGCTTTGCTGTGATTATGTCGTACTTCCGCTGCAGGCGATTTTAGCAGTAAGCGCATAACCATGCCAAGCAGGTCGCAAAACATGGCGTGACAACTCTGAGAGTACAGGGCGCGCCTCCTCCAGTATGCGTTTGCGGATTCAGCATGAAATGAATACCTTAGAATGCAAAGGTGAGCTTTTTGTGAAAAAAAATCTTCCAGAGTGCTGAACTTTTCTAAAGGCCAAATTGGTAATATACACTTACCAGCAAAACATTTCGTTTAGCAAAATGGAGGCTGTGCAGGACACTGGCCACCATGGCAATTTTTAGTGGAACTCGCTTCTGTACTGCTTTCATGTCGTGCACATCGAATAGAAATACTGTAGAATTCCGTTTGTTCGCTTATGGTTCGAGCTGGCGGCAACCATCCCTGGTGTTGTTCTTACCACTCTAAAGGAGTGAAAATCTAATGCTTTATTTGCAACGGAGATCAAGACTGTAGAGCGGAAAGGTTTTCCCCACCGATACTAATCTCACGAAAGATAGTGTCCCATTCTTTGCAGTCTACGGGACTTTTTCGTTTCACTCTAGTGTAGACGACGCTAAGATGTTACTTCGTCGTAATAATATTCGCGAGCAATCTGCATCAGCAAACTTCGAAAACATTATAGTAACGTGAGGTTACGAGCAAAATAAAAATGCGGTATAAGAGCTTGCTGCTATTTGCGTACGTGACGTTAAGGAGTGCATCAAGTGTGGTGTGCTGTCGTGGTCGCTTACTGCGCTGCATTGAAGAAATACTTTGCACATCTTCAAACATAGCCGGCGCCATTGATATCTCAGAAATAAAACATTACTGAGCTGTCTGTCCCGCTCGGAGCTGCAGTTGAGCAGTCAACCACTGCGTATCTGTGTAGATTAGTGACTCGTTGGGTATAAGTGGCGTTGCATTTGCAGAAGACCGAACCAGGAGACCACTTTGTGCGGTCCCTAAGCGGCCTAGTCATTCAAAGATGCATGAAGCATCGCTCACGAACCGAGCTTGAATATTTTTGCAATGATGACCTGATCTCTGCCGTCTAACATACGAATCTCCAAGTCTACAAGTGCTCTGTTGCCAATCGAAACATGGCAGTTTTGTACTCATTGCACATAAAGGGCAAACAGTGTGCACCACAGTTGCGACAGAAGAAAATGCTTCATGCTTTTTCAACATTTCCATACGAGACAATAAAATACAGCATGTGAGCGTAATATCATTCGAAAAATATACCCTTGCACTTTTTAAACAGTGTTTCGTGACCGTTGACGTTTGCGACCTGTGGATTAGTTTCATCATGATTTATATTTCGCTCCGTGTACAACTCCAACTGTTATAGATTTGCGTGGCAGCCAAAAGGGTTTATTTCAATTGTGGCAGCTATTACGAACAACCAAACAGTCACTGCCTCAAACGGTCGCCCAACTGTGGCAACTCCGAAACTTCACTCAGTGATTGTGTTTGTGTGGGAGTGAAGACCATATACCATATACACATGACAAATTCAAAATCTTCGCAATGCAAAATCGGTTAAATTGACTAGAAAACAACCTGCCGTGGTGCACGTACCACAAAAACACCGTAAAATTGACATAGCAATGGCTATGAAAAGTGTTCTGCTAAATATTGGTCACGAACCAATAACGTCAACGGTTAAAATGATATACTTTTCAACACTTAAAAATAACCTCTGTTTTTGTCCAAGTCATAAGCAATCTTCAAAACGACGTTCATTTCCAGTGGTTTTTGAAACCACTCATAGGCGTAGCCAAAGGGGGCCATGGTCCAAAACATTTTTAGCATATATAGTCATTTTGTGCTTTGAGAGGCAGTATCTCAAACAAAATAGTGTTATTCGCCTAAAATCAAACATTTTGGCCCCCCACAAAATTTTGGGCTGGCTACGCCACTGAAACCACTTGCGATCACGTTTTTTAACATATTTTTTTGCTGACGAGACCTGATCTCGTACAGGTTCACGTGACACATTGGTTTCACCAAACCACGACCCTCAAGCTTACTTTCTCTGTTAATAAGATCAAAGAGTCTTGCACAAAATCATCGGTTGAAACACCGAAATGGTGACATAAGTGATACCTAGGGCTTTATATCTTAAGAAACCATGGAGTTGTTGACTCTGTCTAATAACCTAACAGCTATTAAAGTTTAGTAGAGATCATCAAATTTTTTGCCGCGGGACGGGAAACAAAAAGTGTGATTACCTCGAGCTGCATAAATATGCTGTTCCATAGCATAAACGTGCTGAAAGTAGGCTAGAAAGTAGGCTTTTGCATTCCACATTAGCTATGGGCGAGTGGCGTGCAATACACATCTAAACACAAGAAAACTAGCTCATCTACCAAAGAGTTGGCTTGCGATTTCCTGTGCCAGCGAACGCAGTGTGCCTGCAAAATTTACGATTCTGGCGTGCCAGGGCATGCGTGACAAACTGAACGTACATTATGGCAAAGTAGACGGATGTGTCTGAACCTGCATTATTTAAAACAAAAATGATATTAAATAGCATTTGATTTCAGAGGGGTTTCATATTTCTGTTGGAAGTTGATAATGGGGATGTTTGTTATTGGGAGCAACGGGACATTGTCCGGGTGAAAAGCGCTCAACCTACAGTAAACTACTTCTTACACCTCAGAAATTTGTATCCTGAGTCACATATATAACCAATCTCCATGTACGTTTCTACTTCAAAATTGTTGTTCACTGGCACATCTGTCAAGTAACACAACGACATTTAATCGAAAATGATGCTGATTTGTGTGTGTAACTCGGTGAACTGAAAGTATTACTTTGGTTTGTTCCAAGGTGTGTGTGGCAACGTTGTTGTCATGCCTTCGCTTAAACCCACTTGATCCACTTTCAGGTAAAGTTCTTGAAATCAAACAAGAAGGTTCGAAAGTCCTTTATGTTGGTGATGTGAAAGTTTCCGAAGAAGACATATCTGGTCATATTGGAAGCATTATAAGGGACTGCTGTGCAAAAAAAGAAAATCGACCCGGTTTTGAAAGCATTGTGAAAAAGAACTTTTCCCGAAAGAATCCATTCCATCTGGAGGAAAAAAAGGGAGAGTTTTTCTCATGTGGGTTTCTCACGAACACCAATATATTTGTTGCCGATTCAGTTGTGGTAGAGGTATGTATAACCATATATACAGAACATAAAGAATTGTTTCACAGATTCTAAGGCTTCATTTTTCCCTCTATCCTGCATATGGCAAGTTTTCACATGTCGTAGTTGTATCGAGCTGATGCGATCGTTTGCTATCGTAAAGGTTTGGGTAGCCAACAGCTGGACGAGCACTCGCCCCCGAGTGGTCTCCTGGTAAAAGAAGAGAGGTTGAAAACCAAACTTCGACCTATACGGCAGAGAGTTAACGGTCTTTCCGTCAGGACAACTGGTGAAGAGATGACATAAAAGGAAAGCAGCCGCGCGCGGTCGAAGAGAACTTGCAGTCCGGGTTGCCAGGTCCTGGTGCACCAAAAATGCCAAATTGCACATCAAAATATGTCAAACAGCTTCAAAAAATGCCAAACCAACCGAAACAGACAGATGGCTGTCGGTTTTGAATTACCTGTTTAAGAAATGGCAAAAATACAATGTTGCGATGGAATCAAGAATATAATTACTGCATGTATTTTGACCAATTATTGGTAAATCTCCAAAAGTACCATCTCCTCTTATAGAAAATGCTTTATAAAAATACATATAAGTGTTCTAAACAATAAAATACAGGCTATGAAACTATAAATATGCACCATGCCATAGTTTTTAATTATTTTGAATCAGGTACACAAGCGTCTGATATGTTAGATATGTCACAATTCCACAAAATATAAATGCAAAATGCAGTTACAGAGAACACACTGAAAACTGTTAGGTTTTTCAGGTTCACATGGACCAAATACGCCATATCGCTCCTCAAAACAAGCCAAATAAGCTGAAAATAATCTAAAAGTTTAAGCTCAAAGAGACAAGTTCTTAAAAAATGCCAAACAGCGTTTTTTTCTGCCAACACCACTAAAAAAGGCTAAAAACACGCCAAACTGTGACGTACATGCTAAACAACATTTTCCCATGCCAAAACACTTCTAAAAGGCCACATTTCTGGAATTCATGCCAAAACACTTTTGAAAAGGCCACATTTCTGGAAGCTTTTTGAAAAGGCCACATTTCTGGCATTACAAATGCCAACCTGGCAACCCTGTAAGTTACAGTTAAGGATGCAGCGACAACACGTAGAATATGCGGATGGTTGAATGCCAAACGACATGCTCAACAGTGTAGGAGCATCTGGGTCGTTGACAGCAGAAAGAATATGATCCAAAACGTCATTAAAGGCCGTCAGAGGTGCTGTGCAGAGCAGTTGACTGCGAAATATGTACGATGAATGTGGGATTGGAGCTGAAATGCAGAAAAAACGAGTGCCAAGGCAGCACGCCAAGTGTTTCTTGGTGAACAAACATCAGAGACCTAAGACAAAAGTGAGAAAGGAAAGAGTTTATTAAAAAAAAACAAAAGAAAGCACGTAGCGGGTTGTGGGATGCAGCTGGAAATGGTAGCGGGAAAAAGAGCATGGATGCGGTGCAGCTTTGCAGAAAACCAACAAAAAATGCGAATTGATATTGCGGTAGCATGGCTTAGCTGGACGTGGACTGAATATGAAAGTTTTATCAAATAAAAGCAGAGATGATACAAAGACAGCAGTGAAGCAAGAACACACTACGTACAAGACAAAGCAGCCATGGTTGTTTACGGGCTGTAACCAGTAGCGTGCAGAGGTCTGGTGATGCCCGGGGCGACTTGCTTGATTGTATGCCCCCTGCCAAATTGCAGTATTGAGCAGTGGCGTATGGTGGTCATTGTTACTGGATATATGCCATTTGTGACGTCACAATATACTTTTTACAATTTGTCACTGTAATGAACGTAAATTATATCAGCGCTCCAAGTTGGGAGACCGGAGCAAAATAGAGCACTCAACGCTAAAACAGAGCAATTATAATAACTGCAAAAATATCCTGCAACGCGTTAAAACAAGGGAGTAGAACACACTCAGTGGCACATCAGCGCAATTCACAACTGCAACATCAGTGGGGCAGCTAGAATGAGGCCGAAGAAGCCATGCCCCACTCTAAACAAACTTTCTAAGATTTTTACGGGTGAGTTTTGTCAGTTTTCAACTGTTAGAAAGACGCCAGTCACTGATGTAGTGATTGACTGGCCCCTCCCGAACAAAATTCTTGGCTGCGCTACTGCCAAAAACCCAAGGCTGCGCATTAAAATTGTGGAGTAAAATACACTCAACACTATGACCGCAGGGCAGTTCACAACTACAAAAGCATCAGGCTGCGCGAATGTCTCGTCGAATAGCAGTCGAGCAGAGTAGGCATTCGGCTGGGATGGCTGACATCTAGGGTTGACAGTTTGAACCTTGCTAAGCACGCAAGAATTGAGAATGCGCATAAAGTATTCAAGAAAACTTGTTTTTTATTATGTGGCTGTGATATGTACAACTACTGTGGGAGCAGAAAAGATACGGGCTTGTGTGAGCCGTTATGATCAATTCGCCTGAAATGCCAATCAGGGACGCCGGAACAGGGTGAATGACGGAGCACCTCCCCCTGCCTTTTGAAAGGGGGAGCAACGGGGCACACGTGCTCTTATATAACAGTATCATAAGTAATTTCATGATTTATCAAGATCGACTTGAAAAGAATTTAATGCAGCTATTCGCGCACACAAAATTCAGAATGGTTTTCTGTAATTTATGTTATTATTTTTAAGGTCAACATTGTTGTTGAACATGTAAATGCGAAGAGAATGACTATTATAGTGCTCTTTTACACTGAACTCAAACAAACAATTTTTAACTTGTGGTACAGTACGTCAGAACCATGGGCGCCGCAGGGGGAGAACGAACATTTTCCCCCCTTGGAAATTGGAACCAAGATTCAAAATTTCATAGAAAACCTGACATCAACAGCTCAACTCCGTTTAATTGACTTAATTATTGCAATGACAGTTTATTTGCCGCTATAACACTCACACTACACAAGATCCAGGTTCACTGTTCTGGTGTCATACAGTGGTGAGCTTGCAGGTCGCTCATTTGTCTGCAGAGGCAGATTGCGAAACTTGCGAGCGGATTGTTCTACTGTTGGTCTTTATTGTGTAACAATAGCATGGCAACAAATCTTCTAATGTTCACTTCAAGCTACGATAGTAGGTGTTTTGCCGCATGTGATGTGCCGTTTAAACGCAGACATCTTGGCAGGTAATGCAGCGAGACAGTGGCTGCTGATAGCGGCAAGCAGGGACGCCAGAGATCGGGGGCATTGCCCCCCTGACCTTTCATAAGGGGAGTAACAGGGCGGAGGTGTCTTTTTTACAACAGAATCATAGATAATTTCATGCTATATCANGATCGAATTNAAACAAACTTTCTATAGCTTCTTGTATTATTTTTAGGTCAATATTGTTGTTTAACAGAAGCAAGCATAATTGGTAACGATTTTTTTGTTTTTTATTAAGTTTCCATTGCCCTCAACTTATTTACTGCCCTACCGCTGTTCCGGCGTCCCTGCTGCCAATCAATGACGAAGCTCGAAACGATGCGCATATTGCAATCACAGATGTGCGGCTGTGTTACCGCACACTCAGGGTTGCCCCATCAAAGAACGAAACGAGTAACTAGTGATGCATTAAAAGGTCAGCTAAATAAAGCAAGGTGAAATAGGAAGGTTTTCAAATTTGGATCAGAAAATCAATTAAACGCCCGTAGTTATCTTTCAATGCTTTTTGTGATTTTCACTTGATCGCACGATCTGGAAAACGGTCACGTCACTATCAATTTGGTTGTGTGTGCGTCGCGCACCTGGAGTATAGGTCCCTGGTATTGAAGAATGTGCGAATTACTGGCATTTGAATACGCAAAAATTACTGTTGACAAAAAAATCAAGTTTCTAAAAATGACATCTGTGCACCATGTGTTAGCAACCATACAATAGGAAAATCATCTAGTTGAAGAATTTTAATTTTTGTGATTTCGCTCTTTGGATGCCCGGGGCCGCCGCCCCGTTCGCCCGCCCCCCCCCCTCTGCACGCCACTGGCTGTAACGGTCTGGTCTGCGAACTGCACGGGTGCGAGTATGACGTGGTTGGAACGGGATGACGTCAAAGGAGGTGAGTGACGAATTGCATCGCTCGGATGAAAAAAAGAGGGGTAAACATGGGACGTTTGAGTAGTAGAAAATACTTCGACGATTAGCGGCAGCAGAAACACAAAACATGGTTCGCACGCTACAGCAGGAAACTTACTGGTGAAACGAGGTTAATAAACCTGATCTGTGCGCAAGCACACACGCGGCGAAACTCCATTGGCGCAAATGACAGGTCGACACAAGCCAGCCCGCACGTGCAGAAAACCATCACAAATTATGAAATGCGAATTGTTGCATCCACTATACCAAGGGTCTCCAAACTACGGCTGGTGGGCCAAATCCGGCCCGCCAAGCCCTTTAATCCGGCCTCAAAGACATTTTGTCAGTAATGAAAGAATAATATACTGTATTTACGAAAAATTTGTTGATTTGGTAGAATGTAACATAGCCCGAAACGATCACATTAGTAAGACATCCGGCCCTCGTACTGTTGTGTAATTGCTCATGTGAGCCTCTGTCAAAAACGTTTGGAGACCCCTGCTCTATACTATCACTAGAAAAAGGAACTGCAGTGAAAAAAATTATTGAGACACGGCGTAGTCTGGTTGGCACGTTTTCTCTTCTCAAGGGCTGCTGTCGAGCAAGAAGCAAGGCTACTTTGTCGCACTCTTATGTGTTGGTGTTGTTCTATGCAACACCACTGCATGGACCGTAACGTGCTAAAATGCGTAGTCCTTTTTTATACAATATAAATAGTAATTTTGATTGCAAAAGGCTGCAAGACGCTAATCAATTAGATCATTCTAAAGAGCAAGTTAGGAAATTGTGTACTTATCGCAACCGTGTACTTCTTTTCTAGGGCGAGGTTGGTGCAATCGGAGGCAAGTCATTACCAACCTACCAGGAAAAAGACTTGGAATGCGAAGTCAACACGGACTCTGATCCTTTCAGTGATTACTTGTTAGTTGAGGATTTATTGTTTTCCTGACGAACCACTGCGAAGAAGTTATAAGATGGTTGTTGTTTTCAGACCTGATGACGAGGAGGAAAGGACGAAGTATGACAATAACTTGGCCAAGTACAACGAGCTTGCTGATGCAAAAAAAATCGACAACAATGCGACTATTGCCCTGAAGGAAATCATAACTGATCGCGCGGGACACGACGAAGCACAACGAATCCAACTAAAGTACGAAGCCACTGATCGTGTTTGTGCCTGTTCTCGTTGAGAAAATACTGCCTGATTTAAAGAAATGTAATTAAATTTTCGCATTTGAAAGTCTGTATTTGTAAACTTACCAAGTTTTCGTAAATAATGAAAACATGGACAATTATTAAAAGTTTGACAAATACAGATTTTCAGAAGCGAAGTATTTTATTTGGAATTGAGTTAAAAGAAAGGCGACGAACATTCTGAAACTGCAGATTCGTGGAGTCGAACTACTGTCATCACCGAGCAATGAGGGACGTATGGCGGAGTTTCGATGAGGTGCAGAAATCCGAAAAAGTCAAGTGTAAAAACGAAGTCAATGATTTGTACAGCACTTCTTTCGGACTTCATGTTGCCATCATTACGAAGGAAGAAGATGGAAAAAGAAAGTTTGTCTTTACCAAGCGCTCGAACAAGGAAGGTGAGAAGTAAAACAGCTTGCTAGATATTTGATTCAGTTTCTTCAAACACGACAGAAGATATGCAATCTCTTGAATTAGCGTTGAATGCAAACGTTAGCAAATAAAGAGAAATGCAAGTAGACCGAAAATATCAAACACGAGCAATTCACAGTAATATGAGGAAGGCTGCGATACAATTGCACATGTCCGACGGACCGTCTGCCACAGTGGTTCTTAACTGGGGGGTGTCAAGAAATTTCCAGTGGGGGCGCGAGCCCTTACGCACGCTACAACATGGAAAGTTCGATCATTAGATTTACCAATAAATACGTTTGTTTTACAGCTTATTTAAGGTCAGGGGGGCTTGAAACAAAGGACAATTACTTAAGAGAGGTGTGGTAGAAAAAAAGTTAGAACCACTGGTCTATGAATTAAAAAGTCATTGATCCGTTCATTGTGATACAAAAAACAGCGACATATAAGTACACAAAAACAGACATACAAATGACATACGACAACAGACAATACAAAAAAACAGTAAAACAGCAGATCGCCTATACCTATACTGTATTTGTTTGCAGAATTCATGCTGTAAGGAGATTTATTGGGCCGTTACTTGAAAAGCTGCGTGGCCCTCAGAAAGCGCTTCCTTGAAGCGTGTAAGATTAAAAAGTGGGGTAGTAAACCTAAGAATTTAAACAGGTTTAAGGAATTTTTTATTGCAAATGCTTTAGACTGGGTCTACTTCAGATTGAAACAAGTTCGTAAACTCCTTTGGTCTGTAAATATTTTCCTTTCACAAAAGTCAGGCGAATCACTTTCTTTCCCATAACATGAAATTAAAGTATTTCCTTTAATTTCATGTTGTGGGAAAGAAATACGCAGTATTGTATATGCTGTTGATTCAATCAGTTTGGTCAACCCTGAACAAATTATATTCACTGCGAAGTTGCAGAAATAAACTAAAGTTTGTATGGAAGCTGCTTTTTTACATAACATGATCGACAGAAAACGAATGCTCCACCCACACTGCACTTGCGGTTTTCAGTCCTTTATGCCCTTACTTGGGTGTCAAATTCAGTTTCACCAGTAAGATTCTGCACCATCAGTGGTGTGATTTATAAATTTAAAGATTCGATTTTCTCTCTGTTAAGTAGTCATGTAATTAGAGGTGATTTGTTTATCTTTCAGCTTATTTATACATTTTGCGACATGTTCTATGTTATGCGCTAGATTGTTGTATTTAGCCTTGCATACAGTAGCTAGAAGTATGCAGAAAAGAGAAGGATAACCTGTTGCTAATTCAAAGGGCAGTAAACAATCGGTTCGCTGGGCTCATGAAATTCGAAGAGCAGGCTCACGAGAACCGATTGAACTCCATCACTGAATACAATGCAGGAACCTTGCTGAGGCAGTTAGTTTCAACAAGTTTTGCTTTAAAATGATGTTTTGAATACTGTAGCTTTTACGACAGTCGAAACCAACCGGAATAATCAATACCATACACTCGGCATAATTTTGTTTTAGAAGTCGTGTTCGAATTACATGATATATTTTTGCTGGCGATGGCAAAACTCATCTATGCGAGGTTTTGTCGTGCACCATTCCTGACTGTTGGAGCAAAGCAAGGTTCTTTTGGACCCTGCATATGACCCTCCCTCCTGCATATGGATTACTTGTCCGTGTGTTTGTTGTATTGTAATGCAGGACAGAACACATGTACGTGCAGCAAAGTAGTCTACACAGAGCGCGTTACAAATTAGCCAATTTATACTGATCTGCAAAAGGAGGAAGAAAATCTAAGAAATTTGAAACACATTGCTCTGAACTCAAGACTTCCAGAAGTAATTATTTTGACATCGTGTTAACGAAGCAAAGTGAGTGCACCTGTGTGCTGAGATTCTTTGTGTTTTACTTTTTCAGGTATGGCCAGTCCTGGGGCGTACACGTGCGGTGCTGTAGAAAGTTGTTCGGTAAAAGATTACATCGAGAAAGTGAAGGGGAAAGCTACTGTGTCACTTGTACAAACTGCTGCTCGGGGACTGGAAGAGGTATGTTCTGCTAGAACAAGGTCTGCCAGGTTCGCCTTTCAAGCCCTTTTTTCATTGAAACTTTGACATTATCAGCTATGTTGACTCGCATCGTTTCGCTATTACTTCTGGAATACTGCAAAACATATGTTTTGAAATTATTGCGCTTTGCGAAGGGAAACTTAACAAAAGTTTTGCGTGAATGTGTTCAGGAGCTTGGTTTGCCTTTGTATGGAAACGACTTGAAAGCGATTCACCTGAATACTCTGTACTTGAAGTTTGATAACCATGAATGGGGAATGTGCGGCTTTGTTGACCTGAACGACAACCGAGTGAGTACTTGTTTGTTTTCAAAGGGCTCGTGTAGTACCTAGTAATAACTGGATGTGCTTTCATCGCATGTTTTGAAGTACCTCGAAATGTGAAGTTTCACTGTTTGCTGTTGTTACTGTTGTTTTACTTAATAGTCCATGTTAGACAAACGGCGGCAGTCCCTTGTTAGAAAACGCCATTTGTGGAGTGTCGTAGGAATGACAACGGACATTTTAGGAAATTTACAACAGGAGCCACAAGTGGTGCAAGAAGCATAACCATGCTTATCACCTCAAAAATATAGTAACCTAAACATTGAAGAACTGCAATGGTTTACATAAAGCGAAAAGCGATTTTAAAAGTTTTCAAGGAACACTTGAAATAAAAATTATATTGCACAAGAGGCTTAAACTCAAAACAGCATCAGAATCATAATAACCGTAACTGAAGTGCGATTGTTGATGAGATGGTGCTTTTAAACTGACGCTCACACTTCAAAATTTGAAAACTGAAAGGTTGCCGACTTTTAGCGGTAATCCTATGCATCACGCATAACACTGCTGGCAATCGTCAATGCCGTTATTTTCACAATCGAAGCCTACAGTGCTTGATGCTCACATCATTCCTTGCAATGTCGCTATTATTTGGCGATTCTGCGGCATCAGTGCACTACCAGTGGCATAGTTTAGGCAATCACGTGGGGAAGGTTGTAATTCCACCATTGTTTAAAGAACAGCGTTCTCTAGTAACTTTTGTGGTGGAAAAGTACAGAGCTTTAGCTGTATTTTCTTTTGAAAGTTTTCCTAGAAAAATTTTTTATCTATATTGACTATGACTAAAGCGTTGCAACACTTCGGCTTTCGGTAATACGCCCATTTGCGTATCATTATCTGTGACAAAGTTAGCTTCTTCCTAATCATGGACGCCGGAGAGCGGGAACTGACGGGGGCATTGCCCTCAACTCTTTTACTGACCCCTGTCCTGCTGCCACTCCGGCGTCCATGTTCCTAATACACCTTGGATATCTGCAATTTCACGCTGAACCTGTGCACCATCAAACTTGTCATCTGTGTTCTTCCTGCCACTAACCTAGGCGAAAACCTAAACTTGAAAGTTGATGATTTAAAGTTTGGGCGGTTCAGGTAAAATGAAAGTGGCGTGAAATCCACACAATACAAAATTTGTTTCAAATGTAGTTCATGCAGTGTATCACAATTCAACGCATTACTTGCAAACATTTGGTTCAGGATCTTATGAAATTGTGTGAAGTTATGTATGCAGCACGCTGAACAGAACAAGGAATCACAAAATCATACGAAGTAGCGCTTTCGAGGAATCTGCCTACCATGCTGTGCTTTCAATCCTCTGCAAAGATTCTGACTGCACGTATCCACATTTAAGTGACAAACCACCACAAGGGTAAAGCAGCTAAATCTGCTCCCAGAGTGTTTTACTAGGAAATCGATTACGCGTTTTAAATCCTGTAAATTGCAAGAAAAAGCTAACAGGTGAAATGATGAAATACTCTACTACAGTATAAGCATAAGCGCAATTTTGTTGTAAAATGTGAGAGGGACAGCTTCGTGTGAAACCAATATATTACGAAACTTAATGAGAAAAATTTGGGGGGACATTGCATATTGTATCCCCGCTGTCTGAAAAAGTGGTGGGGACGCGTCCCCCGCCTAATTGCCCCCATGGGTATAAGCAACCATGCTAACTGCAGTTCCAAACACACGCTAAGGCTTTCAGAATTAGTGAAAACACGCGGACTGTAGTTTAAAATACACGCCCCTGGCTATTACGCTGTCATCATCGAACTGAAAGACTAAACTAGCTCCAACTGTAGAGAAAACATGTGAATTGTAGTTTTAAAACATACGCCATGTATATTACGCTGTTATCACTGAAACTGAAAGACTAAGCTAGCGCCACTTGTCAGACTGATTTGAAGCAGCAGATTTGAGTGAGTATTAAGCAAATTTGCAACGTTAGACTTTTTCTCAGAGCAGTCATGTGTTACCTTTGTCTATGCGCAGGTTAGTAAAACGAACCAGTTCAGCTTCGAGCGGCTAAATACGGCATTTACCAGCGCACCAAAAGACAAATTCGAACACAACTCTATTGAAGGGGTGGATTTTGAGCTCAGCACCATGGTGACGTGGCTGCGTAAGCACCACCAGCAACTGGCCAGTTCGGCGAAGATCGCAGTCGTCAAAGTGCTGCAAGCTTTCTTCGGAACGGCAAAAGTTACAAAAGAATTCGAAAAATACTTGCAAACTGACATAGAAAATCTTGCGCAACGTGAAGCTGTCCCGCAATAAATACCAATTGTCACTCTACGCAGCACGCTCGTGACAGCAATGTGATGAACTGAGTAACTGACGCACCCAACAGTAACTGATCACTTGCTTTTATGTCATAAAGCTCGTTAAAATGCCATTTGTTGTGCTGCATTCATTCGTAAGGATCCATCCAACAACCGTTGCATTTTGAATGTAACTTTCTCCAAAATGAAGTTAATATAAAAACACGTCAAATCGTTTTGAGGAAAACTGATTGCACTAATGACTTTCACTATTAAAAGCGAAACATTTGGGACTTTGCGCTGCTGTGTTGGAGAACCCACGTGGTTAAGAATCGATTTTAAGTTTGGTGGACTCGGGTCAAGGATGATTGCATGCAGCACAACTATCCACGACCTGCCGGATAAAGCTCTTTATTGAAAGCACATGATATTGAGCATCGCTTTGACCAGCTTACCGTTGGTGTCAGCTTTAAACAAATGCGTTGCAACTTTTTCATTCGCTATGGGGCGTGGGCGTTGACTTCACTCTACAACAAAACTTTTGTCCTAATGGAGCACTGCAACGGCAAAGCACACCCTGGAAGGTGTCCCTACTAGTGTTGGTGCACCAAAACCGATTGGCGTCATATCCTAAAAATTACTACGCTCAGTTAGATTGAAGTAATATTAGAAAATTAGTTGTAATTTTGCGAAAATAGCCTAAAAGTTTAAGTTTTTCCAAGGACAATGATTTTGTGGGTTAATGCGAAGAGAACTTCGATTTTGTGGGTTAATGCGAAAAAAAATGATTTTGTGGGTTAATGCGAAGAGAACTTCGTCATACACAGGAACAACAGCTGAAAGCTCAAGTGTCCGTTTTGGTTTGAAAAATGTTATTTATTGAGTACTGATGTAAAAAGCTTCCGATCGACGTGAATTGAACTTAAATTTAGGAAACCGCTTAGCATTGCCTTGTTTGTGTAGTAGTCGGTTTTGGTTATGATTTGTTTGGCTACTTCACTGATTTGAATTAGTGTTTTTTCCTCATGTAAATGACTGCTGTTGAAGCAGCCGCTACATGGCACTAAGTGCCCGTGACGTAGCAGGTCACAGCAATCACCGCTTGCATGTTCGCGCTAACTAGATCGCTAAACCTTGCGATTAAAATTTCTACGCTGCAAACTTTACTGGTGTCGAATTCGATGAACACTAAAATACTAAAATGCGACGCTAATCTTCCAATGACTGAGCTTGCATCAAGATCTGTGTCTGTCACGTTTGTTTTTGATAGAAACAAACCGAACCCTTCCTTTGAAAAAAACGTATGCTTTTTTCAAAGATGTGCATCTTCATCTATAACTTTTTTATCCGCTCACTTCAGTTGTCTGATGCCTTTCACAAACCGCCATTTTCCCCCACCATGTAACCCTTCTGCATGAGAATGATCGAATGCAGTAGTTACTGGTGCGTTGCTTCAGTGTCTGTTCAGCTTCCGTATTGTATGTCTATATCATCTAACACTTCTTGCGATGTGTTGTGTCCACGAATTTTTGTATCCTTATGTTTTTTACTAACTCTTGTGATGTGGACCATGTATCTGATCCAAACAAATGAATAAAATTTGCGAGACTTCTTTCATATTATTATCTCGCAGCTTTTGTCTGTGCTCGTCTACCTTCCTTTTAAGGCAAGCCTCCTTTTGTAACATCGTGTAGGGTTCGTCTGCGGTTGTCTGTTTCTTTTTGAAGAACTTAATTGTACTCGGATCAATCTGGATACGATTTTGCTTATTCCTTTCACTGCACAGTTGTATATAGGCAGGTGCGATTTATGTAAGGATCGAATTATGTATTCGTAATTAGTTAAACTTCTGCAATCGTGAGTTTTTAAATAAGCATAATGGACTTGAAACTTAATTTCTTGTCCCTCAATAAAACGTGTTTTATGAGTTTCCTTTATCGTTATCGTTTCTTCTGAGTTTATTTCGTGCCTTAAATCACTGAATTTATTTTCTTGACTGCTGGTGTTGTTATTGATACTTGTCTGATGTGACTGGCATTCCGGGCGCACGTAATTTGAAACCCTGCTCAGCAAACCTTCAAACGCTATGTGAGTCGGGAAATGAAGGGTGTTACGCAACCATAAATTTGATTACGTTTGCCAGGGACATGTGACATCCGTTATTTCCGGACCAACTATTTTTGACTTCCCGACGTCCATTTTTAATCATTTTCACAACAAAATCGTATCAGCTGCGAAACACACACAGCATACAAATTTTACACACCGTAACCCCAAACAACTGCTTTTTCAAAGGGGAATTTTTATTTGTGCGTAGAAAACGTCATACGCGTTTTAGATCCGTTTTTTCTTCATATCAAATCATGGTGTAAGTCTACTCTTCACGAAATCGATTTCAGGTTTCGTATCTGCCACAAAACGTTTTGCACTTAAAATCAAATTGAAATTTTAAGGTAGTAGGGTGCACAAAATTTGCTACACATCAGGAAATCCAGGTAGTAGAGTGCCCCAATTTTCTATTTATAAGCTTTCAGGGACATTTTTGTAAAATAACTCTGGCACCATTCTATTTGCCNTGAATATCAGAAAAAGTCATGGAAACAGTGGCGTAGCCAGACCAAAAATTTCAGGGGGCCAAAATGTTTGATTTTAGGCGAATAACACTATTTTGTTTAGAAAAACGCCTCTCAAAGCACACAATGACTACATGTTCTGAAAATTGGGGGGGCATGGCCCCTTTGGTACCCCTGGCTACGCCAATGCATGGAAACACAAGTTTCTAACGTCTTTCTAAGTATATGAATTCAGCAAAAAAACAAGCCCTGGGTTATGGAATACCCTGGATTCCTGAGTAGGGCAAGGCGCTTGCTCTTGCATCATCACTCGCAAGGTCATCATCACTCGCTTGCTCTTGCATCATCACTCGCAAGGTAAAAGCGATCGCTGAGATGGCCAGCACATTGCGCCTGTCACTGTCGACGTTTTGAGAGAAACTTTGATGAGTTGAATGCTTGACATTAGGCTAATATTTTGTATACATTCATTTTGTTTTGTGTAGATACGTAACTTATAGTTGATCGAAACCAAAGCGCCCTTCACCACTAATAAAATTGTAATACGCTTATGACAACGTGGTATTATCTTTTCAGTGTTTTGTTAAAGGAACTACACGTAAAAATGTTGCAGGTGCAACTAGATCTTACAGGCGCTATATCTTCATCACTGAAATCAGTACACCTCCATCAAAGTAAGCGGTTATGGGCGGCATTGTATTGTATTTACGTTTCGTCTGGACGGAAATTGGTCTGTTCCGCTACAGCGAAATTATAGGTTTTAACATCCTGATGTAGTAAGACCCAGGGGTCGACTCCAGGTTAACAGCGTCACTCCGGCTCATCACTCGATTTATTCCTACTGACACAATACGACCGTTTGAGGTTTGCATCAATGAAATTTCCGTTTGCTCTTGTTTTTAGGCAACAACAGGCGCGCAACCAGGTGGGGCATTTCCCCCCCGAAAATTTCAAAACATTGCATAGCAATTTTGACATTTGCAGAAGCTTTCAAAGAATAAAGATGAAATTTGGTATTCTAATCATTTAGAAAAGTCTTATTTGAATTTTTTGTCCTACTGGTTAATTATCTCCTTACAAGATTTATCTTGAGTCAGGCCATCTGATCGAAAATTTCACAAATGATTGGTATTTAACCACAAATATGCCGGAGTTGTCAAAAGTTGGGAGATGGTTTTAACATGTTGGTATTTCTAGGACATTTTTTATCTTTTCGTTCGTGTACCACTCTGAAAAATTTCATAAGGGTGTGTGCACGCTTTGGTTTTGTTTCTTGCGTATCTTCCGAGGAAGAGAGTTTGCATAGCCTACACTCTCGAAGCGACACCCTTGCCAAATTTCTGACTTGCGAATTTCTGACTTCACGCCATGTGCGCATGCACAGAGTGATATTCTGCATATCATACACGCTGGAAAAACTGATGATTAGGGCTTAGGGTTTGGTGTTTAGGTAAGTGTGTTTGGTTAGGGTTAGAAAAAGAATAATAATTGAGGTCTAAAACTAAGTCCAAAATTTTTCAGTGGCTATAGTTATTCCCGTACTGTAGCTTGTGGGTATCTGACATCTAACCAAAACAAGTTTTAATTTACACAACACACATCAAAACAGTGATCGCCAAACTTTCTTCATTTATTCTGAGAAGAAAAATACCTAACAAACAATAGTAGGTCAAAAATTTCGTTTGACACCGGATCAGGAGTCACTTTTCAATTTCGGCAGTTGCAGGAGTCTGCGTGGTCATTTCCCAGGGATGTAGTGCTAAAAAAGAGATATGGGAACGCCGTTCCCACACCAACAAAACGGAAGACTGCACCAAATAGTTCGAATAAAGTGGGCATTCGCCTACAAGAATTTCCACGGTGGATCTTCCTGTTTCACTGTAGGCTCTTGATTAGCAGTGCGAATTTGCGTGTCGACAGCACATCTGTAAGATCGCATCCATGTTTTAATGTAATCGTTTGGATCCCACATCTGCACCTAACTTTACTAGTGCAAAAAGGTGTGGGAACGCTGTTCCCACCCCACTACACTCCTGTCATTTCCTCAATAAAAACATTGGTAAATTTTCGCTTGGATTGACGGTAACCGGAGTCTGAACAGGAGTCGGATCCTTAAATATGAAAAATTTCTGGAACCGGACCCGTATTCAAAAATTTTGGAACAGTAGCGGAGTCGGAGTCTGATAAATAGTCTGATAAGTAGAATCTGATAAGTCTATTATTATTACCGTATTGTTATAAAGTGACTCCGGCACATTTGGTCTTGGTGTGGAATGGATGGAATGGTGGTCCCAGATTGGGGTACGTCCCAAAACTGAAATTCATGTTCGAAGAAATTTCGGCGGGAGACTTCGATTTGCGCACATCTATGCCTGCTTGTTGTAGTCAAGGTTGCCGGGTTGGCCCTTTTGGGACCAGATTTCAGAAATTTGGTCCCAAATAACACTTTCTGGTCCCAAAATTTTCGTTTGGTTCTTTGGCTCTTTTCCAGGATAGGCTGGCCCCTTGCAAGAATTAGATCTGACCACCCTGGGTCCTGTCTGAGAAACCATATCATATGATGGCATATGATATTTTTTACTTTTTTGACTAATTCATTGCAGATTTTCACCAAATTCCTATAATTTGAAGGGTTTTGATTACAAAATTGTGTTAGGATCCCTAGAGTTTCTGAGTTATGTGAAAGTAGTAAGTTCATCAGAACACCTGTGACTTGCTGCAGTTGAAGAGGTAGCAGTAAGGGTGCCCTGTAAAAGGCAGAGCTTGGTTGCGGAGGTTAAGGTTTGATGATGTAACTGGAGTCTAAAACAATATTTTGCATTGAGCAATGAGAAGTAAACAGTATTAAAAATTATTTTACTGCAAAAGGTGATATTTATTACACTACGGTGAAAGAAGTCTATTCTGAAGTTTGATAATTTTTGGTAATTTGAGTGCCACAACACTTCGGAGACAAAAATATAGGTTTCAAAGTCGTGAATGTATAAAATTTGTGAACATCGCAAACATCCATGCATTAGATGTTTGGGGGAAGCGCATGTTTATTTGTAATATGAATAATAAAATCGTTTTCCTTTGCTTTTTTCCATTTATTCCTTTTGTAACGCAACTTTTTTCCACTCTGGTTGCGTCATCAAACCTCAGCAACCAAGCTCCGCTATTTACGGAGCTCCGCCTTTTACAGTGTACCGCAGTGAGAACTGTTACGCTGTAACCTAACTTACTGTTTTTCAGGTTGTGCACGTGTTTGTTGGTTTTGTTCTGATTGTTGTTGCACTAACACTTATCGAAGGATGGCAAATTTATCTGTTTATTGCTACACATGGAAATAAAGTTGTTCTCTTATGATCTTTCATCACATACTTGTTTTGCTGTTGCGCTACAATTGTGATTGAAGAATATTGCCATTTAATAAGTTTCTAAACATGGGTTCATATGACTTCGTAACTGCTGATAAATTTGGAAAAAATGGTTGGACCTTTTTTTAGCCCCTTGTCTTAGAATTTGGCTCTTTCTGGACTAGATTTGCATTTGGCCCTTTGACAAAAAGTAGATCTGGCAACCTTGGTTGTACTACAGTATAACATGCACCAATGAACCTGAGTGAATAAAGTTATACACAAGACAGTAATATAAATTGGACCTTCATGGTGGAAATTTTAGACTTTCACCTTGGAGAATTTTAAAGTGTTTGGTATTAGTGTTAGAAAAATTATTTCATATTCTATGATTAGTTTTTGAATTATTCTTGTTTTTTGAAAAATGCGAAGAAAATGACTGACACTGGTAGCCAAGTGACGTTTGAAACTGAACTTTAACTTCTGTTGCCTTGGCATTTTTACCAACACATCAATGGAAAAAATACAAAATAAAAAAGAACACAATAAACATCAACATAACACAGATGATGGTGGGCAAGCAATGGGTGAAGAGATGAGGCATGTACAGATGAGCAGGTGAGGCAAGGATACAGGTGAAAGAAGCGAGCATCAGTAATGGTCATGAGGCAGAGAACAGGCCATTTTAATACAAAATTTCATAGCAAAAACAAGTAGCATGGGTAGAAAAAATGTTTATAAATACAAATCATGAAGAAATGTAGGTTTACCCACAGACCATAGTGGGGTGGGTTGCATGGATCAGTTGTTCCCAACCAGATGCACGGTGTCACCGAATGAAGTTGCAGAGTAAAGGATGTGAACAGGTTACAGTATTATTAGCAATAATCATTATTTACTCCAATAAGTCTAAGGTACATGAAAAACAAGACGTTTAGTAGGTTAGAGCAGGGGTTCTCAAACTTTTGGTGTTATGGAGCCCATGAAGAGATTGACCATGATTTACGGAGCCCCACAATAAATTTTATAAAAAAATACTAA
>JGI24159J19872_10002216_pt1 | contig 22863 bp, 14 predicted proteins | sample Ectturendosymbi4_FD_19872 | JGI IMG/M metagenome (IMG submission 19872) | reverse complement strand
TCTGTGTTTTTTCGGTGCCCCGGCGTTTTCTTCTGTTTTAGCGAGTACATTTATCGCAATTAATTCAGTACCGCCAAATAAATCTATCTATCTATCTATCTCACATAGCAATTTTCTGACACACACTGCACAGTAAAATTAATTTAGTGTGAAACAACGCAAAGAGACAGGTTACATCTACAGTTCAATGGCCTCATTTCCGACAGTTCTGAACGTTTTTGCAACGAGAGTTCAGGCTATATCCATCTGTCGAGTTCCTTTCATAAAATAGTGGTCTGAATTTTGTTCACGCAATTTCTTCCATGTAATGCACTCGTTGGTGTTTTAATGCAATTTCTTTTATGATTAGAGTTTGTACGATACACCCAGTACATTGATGATAACGACATTAACAAAATGACTAAAATGAACGAAGTGAAAGAGCAAAGAATACCAGCAAAAGTCTAAAACTTTTGCAGAGTAAAAGCGTTCCAAATTCACCTGATACAGAACGTTACTGAAACAAACTGGAGTTGTTAAAATATCTATTACACTTCACATGTGTTGGTTGGTTCAAGGCATGCAAGAGTTCAACAATGTTGGCATCTAACTATTTGACGACGTGCAGATCTTTTTCTATTATTTCTTGTATCGATGTTTCCCGGTGTGATTTTAGAAAGTTGAGTACCTGTCAAATGACTAATCAAATAATAATTTAAGAATTGTATGTGTTCTAGAGCTAACGCATTTTAGAATGCACTGTAGCCCGTGGCGGCACGGTACCTTACCGCGCAATTAGCGGTGATGAAATGCAATTCACATAAACTTTGTTTCGCATCGATTGATGGCGTTAGAGAGTACAGTTCCATCAGCGTAAGCCGCAACAAAGCTGGACCGACTTGCTTGCGGTAAAACACGGTTTCCGCTCAACGGTTCGTTTTCTAGCATTACTGCATTTCAACCGGCGGAAAGCGAAACTGTCCAATACTTGCAACAATTTAACGGACAACGCATGAATTCGTCTCGTCTGCGAAACGACTACATGTTTATAACAACCGTGTGCTGCGTAGAGCAACAAATTTAACACAAACGTTTAAATGACAAAGACGGTAGTTAGAAAGCAATGAACCCTACGCACTTTCATGTCATCACAGCATCTTTCGAACATAGTGGTAGTGATAAAGACGAACGAACTTCGCCTGCTGCTGCTCACTTTGGTTTCTTGTTTCTCTTTTACTCCACAAACGTTTTATAAGAAAGACCCTTGGCGTGCCTTGAAGTTTCACAACTGCAGCATCAAAACTACACCAATTTCCTCGCAGTTCTGACACACTGAAAGCATCCACACGTTGCTAAATTCAGCTGAATCAATTTTTTATTTGGTGGAAAGTCATTCCTTTCTGAATACTTGTATTCAACAGCTTTGTACACCAAGCACGTCTCTTCAAAAAATTAGTGCTACACGTATCGTGAGCGGCAAGGTTTTACGTACAGCAGTCCGCATAGGTCATAGAAACTCAAAAAATCAAATACATATAATATCCAGATAACTGTGACTGGTTCGATGTCCTGTTGTTCTGAAATGATCAGAACTTCAATACTTGATGGAAATATATTCGCGATATGTNTGAATCTGATATTTCGTTAGGAGTGTATGTTCTTCAAGATAGTGCAAATGTACACTACAACTAAAACAGAGGGCTGCTTTTCGTCAATAACTTTTTCAAGATCCTGTTTGGAAGCTGTCGAACCCCTTCCCTGTGAATTCGCATACGCACAACTTTGCCTCCAACGTTTGCAATTACAATGCACGGCCCAACGAAAACTACGCTTCTATAACTTATGTTAGTTGATGTGATTCTCACCGAACATCTGAAAACATGTAAAAAGGCAAATGCCACTGAAAGCAAAGTCTTGAGTCCGATGAAGTTGGACGTAAATTTCACGCCTAGTGCGAAGCAAATTTCGGGTTCTTAAGTAACGGGCTCAGTTGTAAACCTATACCTACCTGAACGCTGTATGCGAAAATCACAATTGCTGAAAACCCAAAAAAAAGCTAAAATGATCTTATGTTTTGCTTAAATGAGCTGGGAGTCATGGGAAATTTTAAATCAATGAGGTTTAGGAAAAGCAAAAGCACAAGTAAATGCGATCGACACCATTGGACTACTTTGCACTTAAACAAAGGATGCTTTTGTCCCAAAAGGTCCGTTACATCTATTTTGACTTAGATCGGCATAACTTTGTTTCAGTCCTCTTCTCTGCGAATAGGAAATAAGTAATAAACATTTTAGGTTGGTCGGATTTCATAAATGAACGACGTCGCCAAAGCGTAGTTGTATCTAAGAAGCAGCAAAACCTGTACTGGAACAGAAATTGAAAAGTTCCTCGTGTTAAGAACGATCGCCTCAATTGTTAAATTGTACATATAACTACAAACTAGTTATGTACGTTTAAGTTAATTGATCAAGACCGGGTCTAATGCGTTGAAAAAACTCGAGTCCATGTCGAAAACCAGTGAGTAAGTTTCACATCCGAGAGGGAGAATGTAGAAATCGGAATAGCAGAGTTGGAACTACCAAAAACAATCACTTGTGTAGCCCAGCATTAAAATCCATGAATTAGGCAAACAACACACTGAGTACAATCGTTTGAACACCGGTAGGGAGCACACGTTGATGGTCTTCTAGTGTTTGGTTTTAAAAACAAGTCGATAGCCATTGCTGAATTCAACAAGCACACTGATATAAAAACGGCGATGTGGGCCATGAAATGCTGTTTGCATGGCGCGAGAATTCACAGCAACTCGTCAGGCGCGCACTGTGGCCTGCAAACAACATGATTGTTCAACCGCCGAGAAGAGAAAGCGTACAGACATTTCCTTTCCCCTAACACCAAAAGCCTATAAAAAGTGCATTTGTATAAATAAAGCAGAACTTTCAGCACTGCTACCATGAGATCATCCGCACTGACGATGAGTGCGTTTCAGACAGAAGCGCAGAAGAGTCATTGTGTCAGCTGTCACCGGGTGCGATCTTCCGGCCAGTTATTACAGGGTTGCACGTGTCTGAGCCTCTCGGGTGCCTACTGACTCGACTGAGAACGCACCATCAGACAGTCGCCTAAGCCACCTAACTTACGTCGCCGCTGTCCTTCACCCACTGTCAGAGAAGAACAGACTGCACGCTTGGTTGATCACCGTTAAGAACTTCGTCATTTTTGGTCACTGCAGACGAATAACTAACAACATGTCGTCCAAAAAAGCACACCCGCGACGTTATTCCTTTTTAAGCCATCATTACTTACTTGGCCGCCTCCAATTCTACGACAAGTACGTGAACGGGAAAGAAATCAAGCTCTAAAAATGGCGAAAACCAGGGGTAGATTTCCGAACAAGATCGTCTAAACAACAAAATCTCGCCAAAGCTGAAAGCTTTCGAATTTCCGGGAACGGCGAAAGCAACTAGTGAACCATAGCGATGATGACAGCTGACTGATAACGCTTTTGGTCTACCACATGCGTTTAGCACAGCTATGTCCAACCCCCGGCCACATGCGGCCCAGTCGAGGGTTTTGTGCGGCCCAGTTTAGGTTTTGGCTGCAGTAAAAGTATCCCACATACTGACAACCTGTCCTTGTTTTGATAGTCTTGAATTTGACATTTTTGATGCAGGTGGTCCTCAGAACCACTTTATCACGTCGGTTACCATTGCAGTTGTAGTTTAAGCTAAACTTAGTTTGCTAAGATCAAAGTAAGCCATGCAATGTGCGGCCCTCAATAATATGCCATTCAATGCGCGCCCTGGTTAAGATAGTGCCATACTTTTTGGCTCAGTAAACCATTTGGGTTGGACATAACTGGTTTAGGAGGTCCGCAATCGACGACAAAACAAGCAATGGCTGCTCATTGCTCGTTAAGATCGAATCAGGTCAGTCTACACAGGCGAATCACACCTGGGATCACAATGACCAACTTGATATTTTATTAAATACTTTTAAAAATGTGACAGCTTTCTGTCATTAATGTGGTCAAATTGATTCGAAATACGTTTTCAAGTCGAGTCGTAGAACAAAACTAAATGTAGATTCGTTTCCAAAAAGAGCTTTGATCCCTGTTTGTGGCGAGCAGCAACTGGCAACGCTCAAATGATTACAATAAAACTTAAGACCAAGTATTCAAATCCCCTGGGGCGTGACAATTGCCAGAACGTTGAATCGTGATTGCACGAATCGCAGCAGCATAGTAACAGGATCGCAGTAGAAAATTTACGTGGCAACCTCAACCACCCACGTTAGTAAACTTGCGTCGAACACAGCAATGTAGATCGCAGTTTAGCTGAACGATATATTTTATGCTTGTAGCTTTACATAACAGCCATCAAGAAAAAATGGCAGCTTTCAAGGCTAAGGGTTACTTTCGCTGCAAGCACGCCGCTCGTCCATAAAACGCGTAAGCTTCTGATCTGCCTGGTGGTCTCCGTACATGTCGTTGCTTGAAGAGATGGTCTAAGCATGCGATAGTGAGATCACTCGAATCCCTGACATGATATCCAACGATAAGGCAACAATGCACTCATGAACTACGATTGCCACGCGGTAAGATTATGATCATTAGGGTGAAACTGAAAGGTATTATTTACAGTTGGGTCTAGACCAGCGATTTCTTACTCTTCGTATACAAGTAGGTTACGATTGCAATATCCTCAGATAAGTCGTTCAAAATCAAATTGAAATTTGAAAAAGAACATAACATCAAACACGGTTAAGCTGTGCAATGCGCAGCTACACCAACAAAATGCAGATGTGCTAGAAATTTCAACTTTTATTCTGCTTCACTGCAGAATAAAAATCTATCGGCAAAACATATTATTCAAAGACGTTTTTTGATCGCTCAATAGCTAAATGGCCACAACAACGATGCTTGTGCTCAGGAAAAGCACGTAACTTGCTCATAAAATTTCTGTCCGTACGGCAATCAAAACAATTAGGATCTTTTTGGCTTGGACCGCCAATTACCCGTCTTTCTGGTTTGCGGACTATATCTAGAAGCTGAATTCTTTCAAAGGTTCACGCCAAACTAACAAGACAGTTACAACCAGACTTCCAAGTTTCACTCGGTTCTTATAATTATCTGCGCAACTACTCTTGCCGATTTGTCTTTGCAACCAGTACTACAATCAAATGGAAACTGATCAATTGACTCTACCACCACGTATTACCAAGAAGTTCAGTTTAAGCAAGCTCGTGTGGTGATATCAGGATTTTGATTAAATTGTGAAGATTAATTTTTCTCAAAACCATGATACCACTAACCGAAACGCTAAGCTACATTCAAGACACGTAACTTTAACGTAAACCAACATCGTTGATTTGGAAATTGTTATTGTGTGCGTCTAACATTTTTTTGAAATCCTGCCAAATTTCTCGCATGCAGGTTCAGTGGATGGAAAATAAGAGGATGTTGCTTGAATACCGTTCGACATTTAACAAGAGGATTTTCTCAATCAAACTTCTTGATTTATGTTTGTTCTCATAAATTTCAAACGCTGGCGTAAAGATGCTAGAGGTGTGCCTGCGAATCTGAGCGCAGTGGTAGAGCACTGCTGGTCAATGACACTATAATTTGCACGTTGCTTTACGCATGACTTGATAAGTGGGCTGGCAGAGTTTAACAAGCAGTAAGCAAACTTTGCAGCCACCACTCAACAAATTGAAGTGATGGATGGATGGCGTAAATCCAAAAGTAGTTGACTATGTTTGTCCGAACTTGCAGTTCTGTTGAAGAAACAGTTCACAGTTTCAACTGTTTCCTAAGTTAAGCTTACTGTACACTTTTTCTTAATACGGTATTCAACAGTTTCTATGGGAGGATGAGAAACCAGATCAAAAAATTAACAAAGAGGAAGAAAAAACTGATATGTTGTGCTTACCCTAGTATGCTACTCTGAAACAGACATTGTTGCGTGGCCGAAATTGATTCAGTACAAAAGCGCGTAAGAAGAAAGCTTGCCTCTGACCTACCTTGCATGTGACCTATATCTCGAATGCTCGCTGCAAGAGCGGAAGTCCATGGTTTTAAGCATTGCGATTACACGACTCCAAAACTGGCAACTGGAGGCAGCATGTTGTGATATTTGCACTAGCAGACACCAACGCAAGATCAAAGCATTGAAAAGTTCTTACACCTACGGAAGAAACCTCCGCGTGCAAACGAGAAAATTGACAATGGCCACTTTGTGAAAGAAGCGACCCACTGAAAGCAGTTCAGAAAAATACACCTGGCAATAAGAATTGTATTGCACACTTCTTCAACTTCCCATACGTCATAGCCCTAACGAACTCGATTGGTAAGGTTGCGCTTGCTGTGCTCGAAACTGCTTGTCCATCTCGCAGTGCTTTCAATCAATACGCCTTCAACATACCTCGATTCTGCTGCTGTTGAAAAGAAATAGGAACCATTCGATCTCCGGAAGGGTAAACTTACAACAGCTTGCTTCCTGCCACAGTGATTCACTGCATTCAGTATCAAAGTGCAATCTGTGCAGTATCCCGTAACAGCCTAATGTTTGGTGATAGCAGGCAAGATTGTTTACAGTATTTTGCCCAAGTCAGAAATGGCAAAGTAGGAGGTGCTTTTTGCAAGACATAAAAAAATGACTGATATTAAGTACACAGCAGCAGGCTATGTAAACAAATTATATCTATTTTTCGGCACGGTATCTCAAATACCTCAAAATTTGTGAAAACTGTTTTTCTTTTTCTCACGTGAAAACGTGAACAACGTCAAACCGTTTTCCTTAAACAAACAGCATGGCGTAACCCAAACTAGGTGACATGAGGTTGGCATATGGGGTCAATGTTTCGTAGAGAGGGGCAAATTTACTGCAAGCACCCCAAAAGTAATATCGTTGCGTCTACCCGGGGGAGTAAGTGGGACAAACGAAAATTTTGCTGTGGGTCGTTCTCATCCCCGTAGGCATAAACCTGCAAAGAAGTGAATTTTCCAAATTTCTTTCGAATAACTTGCGAGTCATTATTCCAATAACGCATAAACCTTTTTTTCAGGCCAATGTTACGTTTTCCCTGAGAAACTTAGTGGAAAATTTGATTGTAATCCAAAAATGCCTAAATCCTTATGCCATTCAGGAATATATATTAACTAAAGGTGTTCTATGGGGTGTCGCTTCAACTTAAACCACTTCAAAGAAAATTCGTTTGCTGCCTCGCGTGTGGGATTCAGTGCTATTGCTACGGTCAGCGACAAGGATAAATTACCTAACGACGAGGATAGTCAGTTGCCGAAGGGGTTTGAACAGGAAGCGATGTTCCATTATAAGGTTAATCCGATTTCAAGCTAACCTTCATTCGAGCAATAAAGAGCTAATCTTATCTACCCTACCACTGCTGGCAACATTAAAAGCTTACGAGCATCTGAGTTGTTGGATTTACTGGCTACGTATCCATGATCTGCAGGAGTTAGCATCAGAGTAGGCTACAAATAGTTTTGATAATATCTTTCGCTGCACTTGGATCCGAAGATAAATTACATAATTAACAAGGTCTGGAGAAAAAGTACGTATAAAAGGAAATTGTTGCACTTTCACTTGGTGGTATAATAATTGAACTTCGCACTATGCAGTTACTTCAAATATTTGTAAAGATTATTCAAAGATCAGCAACGTTCCATTTCTTGCGTCCCCACAAACATTGGTGCTTCAAATATGACACCGGAGCATAAACCAAACAGCTCCCAGTTATATAAATGTCCAGACAACTTTCTTGGTTTGTCTTTTGCTTTGGGACGTAAGCCTCGTTCCAAATCACAAAAAAAACCCAGACACTTAAATCTTTGTGAAAAATCCGATAATTTGTTTTGACGCTTTTTAATGAAGGTTATAATGCAATTGCTGCTTCAGCACACAGCATGCACACAATCTTCCATTTCATAATAAAGCTTGTATAAAGTAAGTTTACGAATACAAACCCACTGAAACTGCATTTAACTATTTATAGTAAAAGTTAACGACACCAGGCGAAAAAATTTGTACTTGCTAGAACATTTTTTCCACGTGTTGCCAATGGCAAACTTTTCAACAGGATTTTCACACTACATTCGATTCACTTGGATTAGGATTAAAGAGTTTTAGAGTGTTGAAACAAGGCATTTATTTTAAAGTCAATAAACCTTTCATTAGATTGAACTTCCAGCGGAACGCAAGTAGAAATAAACTTTTAAAAAAGACATTTAATGATGGTTTCTTGGCATTGCGATGCACAGAAAGCTTCGAGTGCGTTGACATGTGGGTCTAATTTGCATACACCGGATACGCTCGCCTTTATGCTTCGAACAAAACAGGTTTTGAAATTCACCTTCGCTCTACCATCACCACAAAAGGCAATAACAATTAAAGTTTTTGAAACTTGGAGAGGCGTATTAAAAAGCTCAAGTTTGCTTGTAATGGCACACTACGGTTATGCTTTGAAGTTTCATATTGCATAGCAGCAAGCGTCTGCCAATGACCTATCATCGAACAGCACACATGATAACACTTTCTTTTCATCAGCAGTCCAGACTGTCACCCTAGATTATATGTTTTCTACACCAATGTCTGTCTGCGGTAAAGACGTCGTTGGGAATGTGGTCATTTCCGTAATATTACTATTATTTCAATGTTGACGTACGTTGACACATTTTCCACAAGAGGCTACAGTGTAATGTCATGCTTGCTTCATGATTACTTCACATTGTGCGTGAGGTTTTAGCGAGAGATGTTTGCTATCTATTACCATTTGTGCTGTCTATTAGCGTTATTGCAATGCAAGACCGGTATGCTACGTTGTACGCAAATCCCCAAAAATCACGAAAAGTACGATCGCACCTTTCCCTCCTGACTTTGGACAGGCACAATACTTGTGTTAACGTTTAAGCCTCAAACATGCAGCTTCGCGAATATGCTCTCTGCTTCCAATGTCTTCAATAAGTTTTTGCTGACAGAACGCCACTGAAGCAAATGGTCATTCAACGAACACACAATCGCTAACAACTAACCTCATATGACCAAGCGCAGTTGATGTCGGCGAACCGTCGCACGCACCTACTAAGCTCCACATCTTCGTGCCAGGAGTAGAGATTCTTGACACATTCGTGAATGTGTGGTCCTACTCGACGTAAAACTTCGCGGCTAAAGATCATGCCCGGCCCTCCCATGCAGTAATTATCACCCTCATCCAGACTTAGCCTTCCTCGTTCCTGAAGGCAAATAGCAAACATGTTTCGCTCACAAATGTGATAGCCCGCATGAGAACAAGTAATGACGCTTAGATATAAGCTCTAAGTCAGGAGTACACAACCTGCGGCCGCCGCCGTACGGCCGAATGCGGCCTTGAATAAAAATTTATGCAGCCGTGCTCTTGCACATGCAATTCAAAACATGGCGGCCGTGCATTAGCAATAATTCTTTGTCTACTACATGAGGTTACTTAGAAAGACGGCCCAACAGACGTGTGGAGCAGGCTAGGCTCGGCGTGTGGAAACAGAAGCAATGAAAAAAATAAAAATATCTTGAACTTACTGGCGGCCGTAATTCACGAAAATAAACGTAATGCGGTCAGCAATAGCGAAAAGGTTGTTCACTCCTGCTCTAAACCAACAACCATCCTAGTCCAAGCATAGTTACGAGAAACTATACTTGAATCCAACGTGCATGGCAATTAAAATTTTGGTAGCACGTTGCCAGAGGTCGGAATACGTTTTGAGAGTCTTGTAAATCCAAAACGATACACCATCTTAGTTTCGCTGTATTTAATTTATTGATTAGGATCATTCCATGGACCAAAGTTCGTGTGCTTCTGGTCAAACTTACACTCTAATTAAAGGTCATGGAGCGATTTGAGAGGGGCAAATATTTTGACATGATTTAAGCCCTTTAAGGTCTCAGAAGTGAGTCTCATAAAAGTTGTGCTTGGATTTAGAATCAAAAAGATGCTTTTTTCTGCCCTTCATATCTTTTTTTCATATCTTTTTATTGATTCCAGCCTTTAAGCATTTCGTTATGTTTGTCTCACTTACTTCAGCATTACCAAGACCTGTCTGACCAAGAAATACTGGCTTGCTGCTGTTCAAACGACGTAAGAAGCGCTCGAGCTTGTCCGTTTTGATGTAAACATCGTCGTCGGCTCGCATGAACCACTGGTACCTGCAAAATATCGCACGTGGTTTCGACAAGCAGGGTTTCCACACATATTCAGAAAATATTCTCCATACTTTTTCAGTACCTTTTCAATACTAAATGAAAAATTTTAATAACATCACTTATCTTCATATTTCCAAAATTTTATTCATGGAACACAATGCAAACAAGATTTGCAAAACTGTCATCAGCGGTAAAGAACAAAATTTGAATAGACAAATGGGTGAATTTGGAATTTCCATACTTTATGTACATTTTGGCCAAATACAGTACTTTTTCAAGGTCTTGAAAACTTACTTCATAATTCAATACTTTTTCAAGACCGCGTGGGAATCCTGGCACAAGACAGGCAGAGAAAGCATTCAAGATTGAAAAAAAGATTATGATGTGATTCGTCGAGCTACGTAACTTAACATACGATACAAGGACTACGTTCGAACGGGCAAGAGGCTTGCAGTAAACGCAAAGAGCGCTGTCACTTTTTATGCGGTATAAACTACAAGAGCTTACTTTGCACACCAGACTACAAGAGCTTACTTTGCACACCTGGCTACAAGAGCTTACTTTGCACACCTGGCTGAGCTTACTTTGCACACCTGGCTACAAAAACTACAAGAGCTTACTTTGCACACCTGGCTGGAAACTTATTACCAGTCGGAAAAAACACTTAATGATTTGTAAAAATGTCTACAAATTGCTTTAGTTTGAATGTTTTTTATCCAAACAACAGAACATTCCGTCAAACAATTAGGCAAACGTCTTACCCAGAATCGAGATAAGAGTCGTACATATGCTTAAACATTAGAAACGATTTCTTCTGGGGGGGATACACGTTGTCTCCAACCGATGCCAATCGTACAAGCGGTAAAGGCTTTTCCCCATCCTCAACGTTGGTAACGTCTCGGCCAACGTAGAATTCGACTGTTCCAGGCGCATCAGGACCCCACGTGTGCATGATAGCCCTGCCGCGGGTAGCCAAGTATTTCTGTGCCGTTAATACACCAATGTACAGAAAATGTTTGTCTCCAACATCTTTTCTGTTTGAAAGCAAGTTCTGCCTTTCAGCAATAAGATTAGAGGACTGTGCTGTGCGGTTGTCGTCAACACGGACGTGACGTTCAGCTGTGTTTTCTGCATCCGACTGTGATGCCTTGTGTGGGTTTAAGCCACGGTTGTGGTTCACGTAACGTGGTGACAAATGGAGATTACCGACCGGCTGAGAAGACGGCTTCTTCTCATCTTCAATTCCAATGTCATCTTCGTAGAATACCTGTAATTTCCCACGTTCCACGATTTCTTCTTCCAAATGATAATCTTCCTCCTGATACGATGGAGACTTAGCGCTGTTCAGCATGTCACGAGGTGTTTTCCGGTGTTTTTTGTGTTGATCATTTGGTTTGGGGTTTTGCAACTTTTCGCCCACTTTGGTGTGGTCCTTTGAATCGTACACCAGTTCTTGATCGCAGTCTTTTCCGGTTTTTAAGCGACCAACTTCGTTATTATGACGCACGCGAGCAGAGCCCACTCGTACGTCTATCAAGTCACGACTGCCGGCTTCTCTTAACAATCCACCATCTCTGGCTATCACTTCGATTTCAATGTCAGTCCTGCTTGGAACTGGAATAGACAGCCATGACGCGAGGTTGAAGCCGACGAGTAAGCCCAAAACAAACCCAACGATCGACCTGCGACTGATCCGTCTTTTTTGGATTGCCATCACACGCACTTTCGCCGCTGGCTTCATCGGACCCATCCGGTAAACCGTAAAATCCTTGCTCTTCTGCGCATCAGCAATCCTGAGGAATTTCCATTTAGCGCGAGCACACGACTTTTGAACATACAGAGCACCAAACTGAAGACACGGAAGTGCTAAACACACTTCTTACAAAACTACACCATTTTGAAGAAACAATGCTGCCAAAATAACGCAAGCAGATCAGACAAAAAATCATAACAACTCCAAACCTATATTTGTTTTTTCCAAATACTTTGCAATTGCAAAGTTATGGGCAACAGTATACAGGTGCACGCCTAAGTATCACTAACCGAGGGGAGCCTGTCGAATTTGCAGAGGTACAGTCAGAAATGTTAGTCACCACCACTGCCATTCATCGGTTGTTGGAACAGCTGACTTCCGCATGCCTTGAAAATTGCTTCTTATGCGACCAATGCAGCTTGATATATTGTTATGGTTGTAATACAAGGAAACAAAGTTGCGCAACATCACTTGTTGACCAGATATCATATCGCTGTGGCAGAAAAATACGTTGTGTTGACTGCATGGTAAACCGATAAACTTTTCAGGACGTTTTGAAGCTTTTTAATGCGTTTTATTTTCTATTAAAGCCAAACTTTAATATAAAGAATAGCTTTGGGTGACTTTGGCCCAAGCAGTTGTCAAAATTTTTTCCAACACGCTCCATGCAGAGTTACATCATCACACTGCAACGCAACAAGAAGATTTAATGAGGTTTCAAAATTTGGTGAGTGAGCATACGATCTAAAAAGCAAAAACCATCACCCCTCCTGTCATTCCTGATGAAACAAAAAATCAAGAAGTGTTGGCAAGTGTTGTTTACAGTGACTCGAACTACTAATTGACTTTTCCTTATCGACTGACTATTTCTTTTACGAAATTTGATTTCGGTTGACAAGAAGAGAATGCAGCAGTAAATGTGTTCTTATTGATTTACATCGCACAATCTTCTTCTGGATTGTAAAGCTATATCATGAGCACAGCATCAGTCACAAAAAATAATTTAAAATACATTTGTTTTTGTCTGTTTGAAGTTCGCATCACTTCCTGAAATGGGTATGAAAGAGATACAGCTTAAAATGACTCGAAACTTCCGTGACTACAGCTGCTGTGTATCTATTCGTGTTGAGGGCTTAAGGGTAATAACTTCATTTCGAGTTGTGGCACCACTAAAAAGACGGGCGCGGTTTTATCTGCACTGAGATGAATGAATTCATCAGCAAAACTGTAAGCTTTGCTGCTGGTAGTAATTATGGTGAATAGCTAGTGGTTCGCTGTTAGTTACATTTCCCTGGCACGGTCTAGTGTTTGAAGTATGTAGAAAATTAATAAAACACTTGCTTCTTACAACTATTCTCCAGTTGCCTATACTTCCATATTTCACAAATCAATGGAGCTGCGCCTAGACAAGGTATCAACAGACCACAAGTTAAAAGTGCAAATTATTAAATAAAGTAATCCTAGCAAAAAATCATCCAGGACGCGTAAACACCGAAACATTTTTTCGGAAATTTATATGTAAAATCTAGCTTTGAAGATCACACTGCATATTTTAAATACCAGCATCGATTTAGAAGCAGTTACTTTTGCCATGAACAAACATTATAAAAAAATTCCACCTGCAATATCGCAGTTTAACGAGTAAAAAGTAGACACATGCAATTTAAGCACAATCCACACGATGGAAAACAATGATATCTTTGGTGAAGAGAAAACGATGAACCGAATCCACAAACCAGTGGAGTCTTGAGACCATTTTTGACAGCCTTGGCCTCAAAACTTGAGACCTGAAATACTATGTTTTATAAGCATCGCTGGGTAAACATCCAACAGTTTAACCTGTTTGTCATAGGTCTTATCATCGGAGAAGGAAAAACAAAGAAGTTGGTAAATACGAAATGGGTCTGACAAATTGGAAGCTCGGAAGTGTCGAAGACTTTTCTTAGTTAATCGTGTATGTTTGTGATAAAGTCAAGAAATATTCCTGGCCACGGCAGGAATCGTATCATTTATGTTGTTGCAGCAGTAAACACGGCGACGGATTTTCAGCTATCAGTTGACAAAATTTCGGATCTCGCAGCATCAACTAAATCTCGCTCTGGGGATCATGGTCTCGATTTTAACACTGCCAAGGGCCAACGACTACAAACTGGGTTTTACAAGCCTGGGAAAGGTGATGCCAAAGCTAAACTTGTTTTTCTTCTGGAAAATGCAATCAATCAGCAAAAATAACACTGAAACTTTAAATCATAATAACACTATACAAGCCACCAGACTTAAATGATTGATCAACGATCAGATGACATTGTCAGCTTGAGAAAAAAATCGTTATTTTTACTTATATCAACATGGATACAGCTGACACTATTGCAACCCTGCTTTATTTACTGATGTTCAACAAAATAGTCGCGCTGAGAAAGCAGAAACGCTGAACCAACCTTTGCCGCAGACCCGAATTATTCAATGTTTATTTATACCACGTCGTGGGAAAATTAGACAACCATTTCAATTTTCTTTATCCGAGGGTTACAACAATGAGTAACCAGATACCAATGTCTAACGGATGTTCTGCACTGAATACTGGAGCGACGAGATAGTCGAACTTTTTGACATATTTTGCTTCAGCGGCACCTTGCTTTCAATTCCTTGGTTTGAAGTTTTCGAAGATTGCACCCACTTGAATAAACGAAACATTTCGCCAATTTTTTGAACCGTCGATATGGGTACCTGATATCAACTGAATCTGGTGCAAAAAATACTGGGCATTTGTAGTAGCACGCCATAGACAGGCACTTCCTCTGATATGCTACAATGTTGAAATGCACATGGCTTTCCATCACCTTAATTAGTGATTCACCTTTACAAATCACCGAAAAACAACTGTCTGAGAAAGCAATGGCACACGGGGCTGCGCAGCAGGCAGACTGGTTGTGGGAAGTTCTGACTAACGACCACAAGCTTGGTAAAAAATACCAGGAATAACTTCCATCAAATCTGCCAAAGAAAATTTAAAAGATTCATGGGTACGCAAAAAGTCTACACCCTGTTGTTAAACATATACATCGCGATTTAAGTGGCAAATATAAATCTACGAACAATTAGGCCCAGTGCCATAGCATTACTGGAATTGACAAACGTTTGGAAGCGTTGCCCTTTTTCCACCTGAAGCCACGTAGTACTTATCAGGACGACTGTTAAACAAAATACAGTACTGTACTAGCAACACGCACCAAACGTATGGCGAGTTTGATGCTCAGTCACATTCCACTTCACGTAAGATCACCTACAACTGAAAATGAACAACCCAACCTATACCACAACAGTAATACTAATATACGCAATTACACCGACAGTTTTCACCGTGAACAAAACTTGCTGCACTTTAAAAGAAATCCAATCAGCATGAAAAGCGTAACTGTTCGGGGTTAGTCATTCTGTTCAATAGCATCTTCAGTACCTTTCCATCCAACCACAACTGATTTTATCGTTATGAAAAGTTGATCAGTGTAAACAAAGGACAATTTTTTCTCAGAAGAAAAAAACAATTAACCAAAGCCACTTGCCATCGCTAGTTGCTCTGTGACACAACCAAGAGTAACGCTTCATCAAGAAACTAACCGCCCGAACAGATATGTAAAACGGTCCTAAACGAGGGCAGTCGCAATGCCGTTTTCGAGACATTTGACAAAACATCCATTTCTAACCTTCTGCGTCCTAAAACCTTTGCAAAAAGTTCATGAAATGAGAAACAACTTTCACTTATTGCAAACGCTACCATGACGCACATTGTTATCTGCAATGATAAAAAGTTTTCATGTTTTCAGCTGAAAGCTGCTGCTCGACTTGACTGCAAAGCATATGTGCTCGAATACCAGCAGATCTACACTCTCCCCAAGCCGTATTTGAATTCCGGCCAACGTTCAGTGAAGCCTCCGGTCTGCAAAGCACAAACTCGCTGGTCCGAGAAAACTCCTCCGCACAGACACGTGACGTAAGGCAAATGGTCTAGATCCGTGCAGTGCAGGTTGAGCACGAACCACGCAGACCGGCGAGCTGATTGACGACAACAGGCATGAGACACGCGCGGAATTCAACCTTTAACCACAACTCTCAGTGAGACGCTCCACTGACACCTAACGGCTTAAGGTTAAGTTAAAAAATATAAAAATGCCAAGGATGGCAGTTTGTCATCTTGCTGTAGTGCTTCTCCAATGCTGAAGAGGTATTTCTCGTTGTAAACCGCTGATATTAGTCAGTGGTGGATTTAGGGTGAGGCAAAAGTGGCCCTTCTTTTTTGAAATGCCGTGGTGCCCCTATTTTTTAAGGTCGATTAAGTTTTGTGCTTTACTGTTTATTTGTATGTCTTCATTTTTGCAATATGCTTTGTGTAAGGGGCAGTGACGTGCAGAGGGGGGCGAACGAGGCGACGGCCCCGGGCATCCAAGGCAGGGGGCATCCAAATAGTGAAATTACAAAGATGAAAATGCTGCAACTGGATGATTTTCCCTATTGCGAGGCTACTAAAACATGTTGCGTGGATTTAATTTTTAGAAACATGTTTTTTTTGTGAGCACTAGTTTTTATGTATTCAAATGCCAGTGATTCTCACATTCTTCAATACCAGGGACTTATACTCTAGGTGGGCGGCGCAGTGGCGTATCTATGCAAAGTGGCGCCCATGGCAAAGTTTAAATGCGCTCCCCTTCATAATAATTTAAATATTAGATATAAGTACAATGTTTATGAAAGTTAAACCATGAAGAAAACAAATGTTTTAAAACGAAAAATGTATGTGTCTAATTTTGCTTTAAACTTTCCAGCAAATAAGATATAAATTATCCATAAGGACCACAACATACTTCTATACTCGTTTATTTTTATTATGAAGAATGTCAAAACATTCATAAAATAACCTCATCGTAGTTTATAGGTCTACATAGTGCTGCATGCCAAAATTTTATACCTTACAAAAAAAATCAAACAACATATTGCAACTCCAAACGACAATTTCTTTTATAATGAAATGCATTTAATTTGAATTGCACAATAAATTATTTAATGCAAGCCATGCCTCACTTGTGTTTGAAAACACACAACTCTATCGAAACATGACTATATGCAGATTTTTCCTGTTAAATTACACAAAATGATAATTTAAACAACACTTTGCGTGCTTTTATGGAAGCAAAGTCGTCTATGATCTTAACCTTTCGCTCTTTCGTCCCTTTCTATTCTCATCAAAGGACTCCAAGACGCGATAATTTTAAGTTGCACGACTTGAAACTAGCATTTTGCAATCTAGAATCTTCTCGCTATTTTTCTTTCTGGAAGGCTTAATTTTATGCGGTGTTAAGTTCAACCCTTTACCTCGGCCCATGCTTTGTTTCAGTGTGATAATACGTCGGCAACTGACATTTCCGGCGCTTTACAAAAATGTTCATGAGTTGAGTCAACTAGCACTAAGGGATGATTAGTTGACTCACCCTGTTGGATAGTTGACTCATTTGGAATAAATCATTGTAAAGAATAAGTATTGCATATTAGCGAAAAAAGCCAATCGTGACGGACAAATATAATAAGTGATTGCAACTTTTTAAGCAGTGGTTCCCAAACGTTTTCTCATCACATACCGTTTGTGGAACCCATACTGCCACCACGTACCACATTGCTGCAAGAAAACTCAATATACCAAACATCATTCGATTATCAAGTTTGTTATCACGTTTGGAAAACCAGAATTGACACAAATGTGACATGAAAATAATGATTGTGAGAAATTATAATGGCCATTTTTAAAAAACAAGGGAAGTACACAAAAATTCATTCAGGAATTAATTAACAGAACCCGATGAAGTGAAAAACAGAGCTATGAATGTATTTTGTGAAGATAAACAGAAAGTAGTAGGCCTATTCGCGTACCACCTTGAAGGGCTTCGCGTACCACTAGTGGTACGCGTATCACAGTTTGGGAACCGCTGTTTTAAAGCAAATAAACGAACGTTTTGTTCATTTATCCATCCACTTTTCGCAGCACATCCAGTCGAACCCATTAGCGCTCCTGCTAGCATAGATTAATTGTCAAGTATCAAAATATTAAATTGCCTTTACTCCCAAAAAAATACTGCGTTTTTCAACGTACCGGTAACCATTATAATTGAGAAAGTTGTTCAGCATTTTTTAAAAAATGCGATGCTGCTTTGCTTTATAAGGTAGTTTTACATCATGTCTCACTGAGTCAACTAGGACGACCACCACTGAGTCCACTAACCTTTCGGTGCCTTAAATAAAAAAATCTCAACCAATAATATTCTGCTGAGAAACAAGCTACCAACATTATATGAAATGTGGAGTGATCCTTAAGTTACAACCTGCCAGAAATATTGTTTTATACATGCACCTACAAGAGGAGATACAACCCGACGATCTATACCTAACAATATTTACGTTTTTGGATCAAAAACATACTTTCTGGCATAACTTTTCACCCCTTCCATTATGACACGTCAACTTTATGTGGTAGTCAATTATAGAAAATGAAAACAAACCATGGAATATCTTTTGCGCCTTCACGCATGGCTGGTTAGATACTGGCGGTGAGATAACCATGCTGCTGAGTCAACTAACCCGACCTTTCCCTACACAGCTCCTGAATTGTTATACGTAGATTTTGGTTTCTCACAGTCAGGACCTTTTCACAAGACCTTGGACATCGAACAGTAAGCTAAATTTAGAAAGAAAAAGCTAACTCTAAACAAGACTAACAAATCTCTTTCATGAGCTAACATTTTTTGCTCAACTGGCACGGTAATGACATAAACTGCTGATTTGTCAAGGACTAACTAATGTTCTCTACCTTAGTCTCTGGACTGGGGCATTACATTCAGCCTATTTATCGGACACTAGTAGTCATCGAAGAATATTTATAAATTCGGATTAGGCCACAGCAGTTTAAGTAATGTGCAAATCTGCAGGACCTCAGCAGCAGTTATTTGCGTAACAGTAAGATTCTCACAGCCACCGACTTAAATTCGTCTCAGCCAGACAGGGGCGTAACGAGGGGGCCACAATTCCCCGGGCGCCGAATCACTATGGGGGCGCCGAAAAGTCCCAACAATGTCACATCACAAGCACTTTTTTCAATACAGTACATTTGCTTCCGAAAAACCTCGGGTTCGAACATGGGGGCCCCAAACTCGCTTCTTGACCCGAGAGCCATGTCACCGCGTTATGCCCCTGCAGCCAGATTCTGACTAATATCTTCTTGCCTGAAATGCAGCAATACGGACTGACCTATCCTTTCTTATAGCATGAGAAGGACGAGGCTATGGCATCAGGGGCGTAGCTGTGGCATAAGGGGCGTAACGAGGGGGGCAAGGGGGAACAATTCCCGGGCGCTGAATCACTTAGAGAGGCGCCAAATGACTGCGGGAGGCGCCGGGAAATCCCAACAATGTTTCATGTACATTCTTAAATACAGTAAATTTGCTTCCGAAAGATCTCAGGTTCGAACGTAGGGTCGACAAACTTGTTTCTTGCCCCAGTGCCATTTAATCTCGTTGCGCCCTGTAGGCATGCGAGCGTTCTTGTTCTGTCATAATATCTGGTCGTCGTTTTATTTCACAATACCACAGTTTTGTCATAATGCTTGGTAGTGCTGACGCAACACGCCCGACTTATTACATATTAGCCTATTAGGTATGGGGCTGTGTTCATGCAGCTTTGCAGTTTGTGAATGTATGGGGCGCAAAATAGAGGTTCAAGAAACTATAAATAAAGCTTTTACTTTTTTCCAAGCAATTTTTGCGCCCCCGTCAAAGTGGCGCCCATGGCACGTGCCATGCCTGCCATACCCTAGATACGCCACTGGTGCGGCGCACACCCAATCAAACTGATAGTGACGTGACTTTTTCCAGATCGTGCGATCAAGGGAAAATCAAAAAAGCATCGAAAGATAATTATGCATGTTTAATTGATTTTCTGAGCTAAATTTCAAAACTGTCCTATTTCAACTAGCTTGACTCAGCTGACGTTTTGATGCATCACTGATTTCCCGTTTCCTTTTTTGATGTGGCAACCCTGGGTGTACGCTAATACAGCTACCTGCGCACTTGTGCTTGCAGTATGTGCATCATTTCGAGCTTTGGCAATTCAAGCGGTTTGATCATAATGGCTCACACAAGCCCGTTCTGTCCCCAGGGACGCCGGAAAACGGGGGCATGGCCGGGGTGTCATAACAGTATCATAGGTAATTTCATGGTATATCAAGATCGACTTGAAACAAATTTATTGCAGTGATTCGCGCACCCAGAAAATTCGGAATAGTTTTCGATAATTTCTTTTATTATTTTTGAGGTCAACATTGTTGATGAACAGAAACAAACAATCTTTTTTTTATTTTTCTTAAGTTTCCATTGCGCATCAACTCTTACTGTCTCTGCTCGATGCTATTCGACGAGCCTTTCGCGCAGCCTGATATTTTTGCAGTTGTGAAATGCCCTGTCGTAGCGTTGAGTGTGTTTTGCTCCACTGTTTCAAAGCGCAGCCTTATATTTTTGCCGTTGTAAACTGAGCTGACATGGCACTTTCTACTCTCCTGTTTTAACGCTTTGCCGGATATTTTTGCAGTTACAAACTGCTCTGTCTTAGCGTTGAGTGCTGTGTTTTGCTCCGGTCTCCTAACTTGAAGCGCTGATAATTTATGTTCATTACAGTGACAAATTTTACAACAACGAGTAAAGAGAGTGCGTGTAGAATAATATGCATGTTGTGTTAACAAAAACGTTGGTTTGCAAACATGAATATGACGTCATATTGTGACGCCACAAACAGTGTATATCCAGCAATTATGACCACCATACGCCACTGCTCAATACTAGAATTTAGTAGGGAGGCATACAATCAAGCAATCGCCCTGGGCATCACGAGACCTCTGCACGCCACTGGTAAGGGGCATGAATAGTGAATTTCAAACAAAAAAGGACATATGCAAAGTACAAGTCTAGGTCCAGCGCCGGATTTAGATGGTGGGGGACTGGGGCCCAGGCGTGGTGTGAGGCCGCATGTGCAGATACAGAATCTTTAGGTAGGGGATGATCGATGAAGTCAGTAGTATTCCTTGGATCATTAATATGTATGACGTAATCTTGGGACGTCACATTAGTTAACTCCACTGCAACACAAATTTTTGATACAACATGATATTTGACAATGATTAGCGATTTGTGAAACTGTTACAAAACCGGTCACCAGAAGCATCGCATCTTCTTTTTTTTGAAGATTTGCTGAAAAAAGGTTTGAAAAATTTTTTCAAAAAAGTTTCTGGGCGATCCAACGTTTTCATCATCTCCTCTAAACGCCAATCCTTGATCAGCAATAAATTCATGACAGAAACCAAACGTTGCAGAAGCAATTTCCAATACTATTCGCATTAATTGACCTAACATGCTAGCTCCGTATAAATGCTTCCAAGTGATTTGCATCTGCGGCTAACGTAGTCGTGTTATCTGTTTTTCATTGATTGCACGTGTTTCCTCAGCAGGCCCGTAGCCATGGGGGGCAGTCGGGGGCAAATCCACCCAAATTTTTTGTGCCTCCCTAAAATTTGTTGTGACTGCCCAGAAAATTTTTTATTAAAAATATAATAAGAACAAAAGTCTTGCCTCCCTAAAAATATATTTTGCCCCGCCAAAACTTAACACCTGGCTACGGCCAGCTAGTCGGGCGCTCTGGAGCGTAATTCCAGTCGTAGAATCCCTTTCCAACAAGGATATGCGCACATTTGGTCGTATGTGGGCACATCCCATCAGTACACAAGTCTAACAACAAACATAACCTTGTGAAGAAAAACAAAGCCAGCTTCTGTCAACTACTTCACCGTTGTGGTTCTGGTGACGAATACGATTTATGGTGCATTTCCGTTACGATGTTCTTTTCTGTGTTGTGGATGTGTTGGAACATCGTGGTTTAAAAATAACTTTTCGTCGCAATGTAGAGGAGTACCCGTTTCAATTTTCAACCAATTCTCCCGCATTTTTTGGTATATTGGCTAGTCAGAGGCCGATATTTTTGCCTTCCGTGACAGTGGAAGCCATCTCATCTGGCTTTTGAATTGAGATACTGAAAAAGGATTTACCACGATTACGTAACGGTTAATGTGAAGGCATTCCCGCCTTTCCAGCCAACAAATTTACTCAACTAAAACATCAATTAATTTGACAACTTCCAGGCCCTCCCATACACTAAGCTACGCCACCAGCTCGTATCATGTTGCAGTCGAGTAGGGACAGCTTACTGCATACAATACAATATATTAGAGCCAGTGGTGCAACTAACAAGGGGGAGAAGGGCAAATCGCCCACCATGGCAAGCTAAAATGTAAAAACCCTTCCCTCACTTAACTTATATTTCGTTTTTAGTATTAGTATGGTTTTCAGTAGGTTGTTTTTTTGCTTTTTTCGCAGTATTTACAGGTGATTTATGGTTGCAGTATAGCTATCCACATCCGGATTCACCATCACTTCTCAAGTCTTTTCTTGGTGTTGCTAGTGGGCTCCGTACAGTGACCAGTGGGCCCCTTTCCAGAACATTTTGATATTTTTGATTGTCCGCGGAGAACATTTCATATTTATGAAAAAGGAGAACATGTCTTCCAAAAAGAGAACGTATGGTAGCGTACTTAATAATGCTACTCGTATGCGACCTGTGCAGATCTGAATAAGGCAGACACAAAATCTAACAGTAACCAGTAGCGACGTAACTGATGCGTTCTGCGTACGTGGCTTTCCCTTGGCCTTGCATTAACTGGATTTAGATACCTGATCAGCTTCAGGAAACCTATAGTGCAGTGGTTCCCAACCGGGGAGGAATTCCTCCCTGGGGAGGAATTTCATGAGTTCAGGGGAGGAATTTCCACTTTATAGTGAAGTTACCAAATCATTG
>JGI24159J19872_10002215_pt1 | contig 22865 bp, 9 predicted proteins | sample Ectturendosymbi4_FD_19872 | JGI IMG/M metagenome (IMG submission 19872) | reverse complement strand
GGGGGGGGGGGAGATTCGCACCCCTGCCACCTGTCAGTTATGCCACTGATCAGGTGCATTTCAAATATGAACAGCCACAAATCTTTTGGAGTCACACATAACAATCGGTACGATTCAGCAAACGCAGGACGCAGCCAACGTGCTTTCCCACACAATATTTGGTATGTGCGGCTTGACCAACCGTCATATTGAGATTCATGGAAACTCGTTGGAAGACTCTGGCGTGATGACCACGAAAGTTGAATGAAACTAAATTTCGTGAATAATAATTAAGACATACATTTTTGACGAAGTTTAATCTAAATGATCATATACCGGCATTGACTCTGTGCGTGCCACAGTTTTTTGGAGGCCCCCTTGGATCTTGAGGCCCTAGGCTTAAGCCTATATAGCCTATAGGTAAATCCAGCACTGGTTCCATGACATCATAAATAAAACACCTATACATAAAGCTTTCACTGTTACTTTTGCAGACCAACCCGGTCACCATCTGGATACCTGTGAAGATAAATGTTTGAACAAACTTAACGCACAAATTAGTATTCAAAACATGAACCTTCCTCGTGTGAAATGATTATTGTACTCTTTGCGTTGTTCAATGATTTTCCCAATAATCTTTACTGACTTGTTTTGACCTTTCCTGTCATCCATATAGTCACCGATGTTGACACCCCTCTTCCTTCACCCCCGCTGTTTGGCATTTAATTTTAAAGACGCTGCCTGAGAAGTGCGCCTGCCAACGGGACCACAGAAATCCCGCTTACTCATTTTACTACAGCTCTGCTTGAGTAATAGCGGCGGCACCACCGGTGTCGGGATGTTTGCATTGCTCGATAATTAATTGGCGGCAGACAGAGACAGGTTTCCAGTTTCAGTGATATCAAATATTGACGAACGACGTATTTTCCAGCTTTTTATTCACCGCAGCGCGTGTTTTGATTCATTCATTTTAATTTTAACCTCGACTTTGTTTGCTTTAACTGCTTTTGCTTAGGTCTTTCGGCCTTTTCACTCGTAAGCATTGCTTGTAGATTTCGGGACCGAGGATGCGCGGTGCTGGGTGAAATCGATTTCCTATTAAAAAATTCGCAGATTGATTCACTTGGTTGTCACCTATGTGGAGACTAGTGTTTTGAATACAGGTATGTGCAAGTTTGAATAATCGCAAAGCGCAAAAAGCAGGGACCAGTTGGCGGACTTCTCGAGAGCTTACTCAAATCCGCAGTGAACCAAAAAATACCTTGTCGCCTGAAAGCAACGGCATTGCAAGGATGAGCTGTCAAACTCATGTTTTGAAGTTTTCATACTCTTCAATCGCGGTCGACATTTCGTGCCGGCAACGCCCGTTTGGTGAACAGACATGCATTTTTAAAACGCGCTCTAAGACGTTCAGCACACTTTCTCCCGGGGCTCGGTTTACATGCTTGTATAAATGTTCCCTGTGAACTCCACTGAAGGGGAACTAGCAATGCAGTTTAACAATCGCGTCGTGAATTTTTCAGAAGGCATCGCTGTGCCATCTCACCCTCATCACAAGTACGGTCGACCTGGCCGGCATGCCGCACTACTTCATCTCTGTTCCAACTTCTAGCCGACCACACAGAAATTCCGCTTTTACTTTTTTAGAAGTTGCATCAAATCCGCAGTGAACCAAAAAATATTTATTTTCCGAACTGAAGTGAACCGACAAATGTTTCTAATCTTGTCAGAAGTAAACCGAGAAATATTTTTAAAACCGGGAAATATTTTTTATTTTTAAGCTTGTTTGAAGTGTACTGAGAAAATCTTTTACGGTACTTCTAGACGAAAGTGAACTGAGAAACATTTTTAGTTTCATAATACAAGGCAATTAATAGAAAAATGATGGTCAATACCCAACTTCATGGCTGTATGTCACCATCTTTTTCTTGTGGCAACTTTTATTTTGGCCGTGAAAAAATAAATATTCTTATTAACCTCCAACACTCTGGTCACATTTTCTTAAGATTTTTCTTGAACTAACAACCACTATCCTGCGACGTGGCGTGGGAACGCCCGAGTAAAACAGATCGTGATTGATAAAAGAGCAGGAAGTGTTGTCTCGCATTGTTACGTCATACGTAGTATGACCTAAGCGACCGGCCTGGTGGGGAAAGAGTAGTTGCTAGTGAGTTGCGGTTGAAGATTTTTTGCTGCGTACATCACATGACAGAGGCCACCGCGCTAGTGTTCGACGAGTTCAGTTTGGAGAATCAGGCGCGACGTGGAGTTGAAAACAATATACAGGGGTGGCCAAACCTGCTCTATGTATGAGCCACATATCGTAAAACCCAAGTTACAAAGAGCCGCAACATTAAAATCTAAAAACACGGATTTATTTGCAATCTACGCTTCTGTGACTTCATAATCCTTTTTGAACTATTTTTGGAACGACTCATAATTCTTTCTGGAATGACACAGTAATACTATACGGCACGCTAGGTGCCACAGTACCATTTCACAATGTTTCTACACTTGGGCAATAGAAATAAAAAATAAAGAACAAATATATAATTATTCGGAAAGCTCAAAGAGCCGCAGTTTGGACACCCCTGTTATATACAGTAGCAGTAAACGCCGAGATGCACGGCCTGGTGAAACTGTATTTGCATTGTACTGATTGCAGTAGATCGTGTTTTTCATGTCATAAAAATGCATTTTTAACCTTCATAGACACTAATTCAAAAAAAATGAAAACTAGAGCTACCGTTTGCCCTTTTTTTGTGCAGACCATTGTGGGTAAAAATAACGCGGCATGCTGATAAACTTCGATTGTCTATTTAAATAAAGCCGTTGCTAAATATCAGTACGGGTCTTCGATTACATTTAGGGAATAGGGAAAATTAATCACTATTCACGATTTTCTCTTGTTATAAATTGTTCGTAAATCTAATAGGCTAGGATTTAAGATATAGAGGTAAAATTGCGTAATCGTTTTGAAATACTGACTTAACATATTCAAGATTGATGCTGATCAGGGGTGGGCAGAGGTCTGGCCATGCCCAGGATAACTGCTTGATTGTATGCCCCCTTGCCAAATTCTCCAGCGTACGCTCTGAAATTTATTTCACACAGAAAAATGTGAAATATGTTTGAGAACGTGCGCTTTGCTCTAAAAAACACAGTACGTTTTGAAACGCATCGTACTTCGCCGAAAGTTTTAACAGCTCCGAACGATGTGCTTGCTGACAAATTTACTGTATTATTTTGATCTTTTTACAACAACGGAAAGTGAAGAATCTATCGCCAAATAATCGTCACGCATGATATATCCCCGTGACACAGTTCGCATTGCCACTAAAAATGAAACCAAGTAGACAAGACACCATCGTAACATGAAGTGTTCCTTACTCATAAACCCACTTTTAACAAGTTTAAGAGGTCTCAATTTTCGTTCACTGTACTGTCCGCTTTCTTTTGATTATGGCGTTTATAGTGAAATGACAATAAGTTTACGAATGATAAAGCAATGCATTTAATACTTTTCAACAATATTTCGCTGCTATCCTCGCGCCCCTTTGCGAACCTTTCACGTCCCCCAGTTTAAGAACCCATGCTCTAGAGCAGTGGTTTTCAACCTGGGGGTCATTGGCCTTTTTTCTAAGGGTCGCGAGAGCTTCTGATAAAAATATTCATATTTCTTCTTTATTTATATTTCGTGTATGGAACCACTTTTTGTTGGTTCACTTTTTTGTTGGCAAAATAATAGGATTACCTGGCAAAAATGATAGCCTAAATCGTTGTAAGTGTGATTATGAGCATTACAAAGTTTTGAGTGTGATCATGACCACTGCAGTACTTTTGCGTATGGCAACGCACGAGTGACTTTGTTACGTAAGAATGTGCTGTGTTTGTAAATTAGATATCTGAATGCGGTAGCTAACTTGGGAGTTATTCTTGTTTTCAATTAGTTGTGCTGTGGAGTGATTTGCATACGCCGCGGGTCTTTCACTGATGCTGCCATGTGCATGAATTTAATAAACGAGAAAACTAGAATAACTCCCAAGTTGACGCGAATAGTTTGACTACACTGCGTAATTTTTCATTACCACACGCAAATGAAACCATAACCACTAATGCGTCAGTTTTCGTGAATTCGCGTAAATGCAAGCACTTAAGTATAGAACATCAACATATTTTTTTAACCGCAGGCGAATACATAAGGTGACGTTTCCACTGTGAAATATGAATGACACTTACTTTACATTTGTCCATCATGGCTGCATTCTTCTCCAGTTCCCTCTCTGCAAGTGTCACCAATTCAGATAATTCAGCGAACCTAAACGAAATAAGTTTACAAATGTAGCCGCGATCGTTTTGAGGTACACACAAATAGCGTGCACGAAACCCAACACGGCAGAGCTTGCTACAGGGTAAAAACAGATTGCTCCGTACTTCCTATGCACTAAAATAGTGAAGCTTGATTTGCAACTTTTATTTTCTTAATTTTGCAGTTCCCTTATCGGCCACCAGACTATCTTGTAACTGCTTAGAAGCACGAGCATTCCCAACTGCGATCCAGTCTCAATGCACAATCACACATGAGACGACCACGCATCATCAATCGAAACGTCATAAAAGCAGGTAAGAAAACTTGATTGGCCAGCGCCAACCTTTGAAAGTCTTGGACAACATTACTTACGTCATTTTGAAGAACGGACTGTTCTGAGGAATGGGTTTTTGTTTCTCTTTGTCGTACGCATCCCACGCCATTCGGCGTTCCGCCTCGCTGAGCTCTTCCTCTACTTGGTGATCGAGGAGAGAGTAATGTTCGTGGTATTTCACAATCGCTTCACTTGTAGTTGATTGCTATCAAAAACACATAAGAAATATTCAACAATAATGCATCATCGGAAGGAAACCACTCGCAGTGTGATGTTACTGTTGACAAACCTGGCCTGAAACAGACGTAACCAGGAGGAGCCAACGGGGTCATGCCCGCCCAAATTTTTACAATATCTAGTCATTTTGTGCTTTGAGAGGCGGTATCCCATACAAAATACTGTTGCTAGCCTAAAAACATGAAATTTGCCCCCGTTACAGTGTTTAACCTGTATTTCTGTATTTTATGCCAAAATGTGGAAACCGAAAATTATCAGCATTTTCGAGAATCAACTAAAAAATTCTGAAAGAGACCGTGGAGGTCACATTATTTTGATAAGCAGTTAAGAACCGACACTTACTTCCATTATTTTGCGAAGAAACGGCTAAAGTAAATTATGCGCAGTACGGAAGCAGTACTCTGCCAATCATATTACTGGTGTTAGGACTGTATCCACAATAGCCATTGCAAAGTTGGTTCAGCTGTGCACAGTGTGGTGGCTGCTTAGAGCAGTTTCTGCTGCACGTCACAAACCGTGCTTGACGATTGGGCGTAACGCGATTCACAGTCGCTTTCTGATCCTGCGAACGTGTGCTGCACATTCTCCTTCCTCTTGTGCGGCACCAACACAGTAGCGTAGCCAGACCAAACACTTTGGGGGGGACAAAATGTTTGATTTTAGGCGAACAGCACTATTTTGTTGGGATACCGCCTCTCAAGGCACAAAATGACTATATATTCTAAAAATTGGGGGGGCATGGTCCCGTAGGCCCCCCCTGGCTACGCTATGCACCCACACCCGGAACTATATCGTCCAGACGGCAGCGCTTACGGGTTGCAAGCACAGAAAAAAACTCCGAACTTTAGCTGTTCGCGAAAAAATGCTCACAAAATTGAGTTCGCAGCAATAACAAACCGACAAGGCTTAAATGCTGCTGATCTGCATTGCCAAGAGCGAGCAACAAGAGGCGCCATTGCAATGACCTACTTTCAACGCTTTGTTGGCCAAAGTTGCGTTTCAATCCCAACGTCGGTCCGCTTATTTCCTAATAAAAGTAAAAATTACTGATGCTCAGGCACCTGAAAAACTCTTAGCTTTTCTCAGTAAGCTCCACGACAACAAGCAAAGCAAAAAATCAGTTTAATTGTAACATTAAGATTCGAAAGCAAAAAACACTCTTGGAGTGTTTAACGTCTTGACAGCTTCAAATAAAACAAAGGACTTAAGATGAGCGAATGAATAGCGTCTTTCAAGATGAAATATTTATAAAATTTTGGGCACACAACCCATTCTTAAGCTCCACATATTTTCGGTTGTAAATAATCCTGAAGCGCTTTACCGGTCGAATTGGACGTTAAGACTGTGGCTTAAGACCAGCAAAACCAGTGCTCTATCTTGATCCGTGTGCTGCAAATGAAACGTGTCCACGTTAACCCAGTTCTCACGATAACTTCTACGAGTCGATTGCAACATTCCTTATTCAAAAATATCAACATAGGCAACTACGAAAGTTTAGAGTGCATGTGCACTGCACATATGAACCATGCAGCAATTTTTGTTGTTATTATCGACGCATGGCTATGAGCCAGCAACTTGAGAAAAATCAGTTAAAGGAATTGGCGGAGCAGAAATCACTGCTGAAAATCCAACATACCGACACGAGTTCGGCGAGTATCTTGTCTTTGGGAGGTGCCAGCTTCCGCAAAGCTTCCCTGCTGTTTGGCTGCAAGCGATCTGGTTTAAATGTGTACAACTCCGAAATATCTTCAGACGTAAAATGCCGTTCAATCTGCTGCTCATCGATGACGCGGAATGCCAGCGACTGTTTCACAACCTGAAAAAAACGCACGTTCGTCTGTGGCAAACGTGCAATAACTGAGCTTTCTCGGGTATTTGGACATTGTAATGTCAGAGTCGATTTGTTTATGGAAACCGAACCGCAAGTTAATTACTGGAATACGGTAATAAGCCCTCCATTCTTCTTAGCACGTCGCGAACTTCAGTTAAAGCCCCTCGTAATCACCTCACCACGACCGCTTACGATAGATATACCAAGAAACGGTGTTTTTTTCAAACAGCATTTTTAATAAACTACTCAGTCTATTACCCGCAAAAGAACACTGGTTTGTAAGGCTTTATGAACCTGACAGGTCACTGGAAAGTGAATTCGTGTTTCCCGTTGTGCACAGAAGTGACGTGAGTCTTTTGGTTACGTATTTTGCAAACTTAATTTTGTCATTCAAGCCACAACACTTCAACAGTTAAGAAACATTGAAGTGTGATAGAAGGTAAAAGAACAAAAAAACTCTGCAAGTGGACTAGGTATCCTTGATAGTTCAAACTGGCACCACGGTTAAGGCATCAAGTGGTTCTTGATTTGAAAATTAACTTAGTTTTCGCAGTACGCACAACATACATTTGCTCATTAACTCGTTTTCATAAGAGTGATCGCACTTTAATCATAAAATCCTTCAACCGACCCCTGTTGCACACCCCTCTCGACATGAAGTCAATCGCATAGTAAAACAACATCATACAACCTAACAGCTATATTTTTCTATATTTTTATCCAACTTCAACAGCTGATGTCAAATTTCGCTGGCATTTCAAACGGTTTGAGTGCATGAAAAAATCTCTAAAACAATTGATTTAACCTTCAAAAACACGACAAATTTTTTGTTACGGGACCACGATGCCAATGACAGTCATTTTAACTAAATCCTTCAAACCAGACGCTTTTTGTAGAAGTCGCTCGGGAGGAAATTTATTCCGACACTCTTTCCTTCGATATTTTCCAAAGATGCCCAGCAATCACAAAGGTGCGATTAACTCATTGGAGCACTGAACAAACCGATTTTAAGCCAATTATGTTTTTTCGTATGAGAGTATAATTGAATGATTTACTCCGCAAGGGCGTAACTGATACTAGCACGCACCCAGTAATTGTCGATTAACAAATTACGGAGCAACTTGCGAGCAAAAGCAATGGAAAAATCCCGAGCTTGCAGATACGCTTCAGTTGTCTGTTAAACAGTGGATGATGCATCTTTACGACTTAGCGGCTGAACATACGTCAATTAGCATAACCGGAATTATCTTTCTTTGACATAACCTGTTGTAAATCCCCCCTGTCTGCGATAGCAAAGTCCAGCAGTTTCCTAAAACACTCGGCGTCAACGCATCGCCGCGCCGATGTTCTTGCGAAACCGACAGCGCGTTAAACCACAAAGCCGTCTAGAGGTCTGCAAAGAATTACACATCTCCAGGACTTTTCCGCATGCAATTTTATGATTTACAAACCAGGTTTGTTGAAATGTTGTACAGCCACGCCATTCGCATATCAATCCATCCATGAGCCCTTGACTTAGCCATGACTTCAAACTTGGCGACAGCTGAACAGCCTACCAATTTCCTCAGCACACTGAACTCCGTGTTAAAATATTGACGCGGTCATCGCGGTTGCACTACCATAGAGTATACATGAACTCAGCATACGCTGAAGCTCAAACAGATAAGTGCAAGAAAGCCATTGCTGCAGAATAACAAGCGCACAGAATGCTTGCGTGTAAATATGTGAACTAATGCAGGCCACTCGTTCGCGTACTTAAAGGAACTGCTCATCTTACGGTGGTGGTTCGGGGGTTTTCTATTTTCGATCGGCGCCATCCACAGAGTAAGTTCACGAACTGCATGTGGAAAACTTATCTTCAAAACCTTGATAAGGAACTTGTATCTCGTGCGGTTAACCTTCGACTCAGTGAATCGCTCCATGTTGCGACAAAACATGAGCTCTACGGGGTAAGGAGAAACGCGCTTAAACTAATACAGTCGTTCTTTCGAACAGGAAACAGTACGTTTAGGGGAAAACGCCAATTTACCTCTGAGAACAATTTCTTCCGGGTTCCTCCAAGACTTGATTCTGGGCCATTGCTCTTTTTGCTATTAATAAATGGCTTACCCAATTCCAATGTTATGTTATGGTAGTAATTCAATGACATTTATACAAACACACCAGACGGATGGCGTATGGCAGAAATAACGTGGTTTCATCTTACAGTCAATACTTCGCGTTTTGTGAAAGGTAAATACATCCATTACAGCGTCTCGAGATTGGATTTAACCCCCGCGGATTGGAGAAAGACGTGATACCGGAGAATGTCACACGACTCTTTCAACATTACGTGCAACACATGATGAAAAGGCAGCATGCCTGTGTTAGAACAGTGAAACGTTACTGGACACACCCTCTAAGCAAAAAGAGCCGGAAAGACCAACTAAACGACAATCTCTCATTTACCAAATACTAAAAACTTACGGAAAGCTGTATCCTTCTGCACAAAAGACGAGGATGATATATGAAAACAGTACGAAATTTCGAAGACAAATGTTTTCTATGTTTCAAAAAGGAGATAAAATTATGCGCACATGAATCGTTCCGAATAATGCCCTGGAATCATGCAATGCTATGAACATAAAGCATTTGCTGATGTCAGCCGCATATTGGATGGTTTTCTTTCAAAAGTTTTGGGGCTGAGGGAATATTAATGTACTCAGTCTGAAATCAAAATGTACCAAACGTCATAAAAGAGCCAGAATAATTGCTCATCCGGGTATCATTGCTATCATCCAGGATTCAAAGAAGTTGAACGCAACTTCTGAAGATAAAACACGTTTTTGTACAGGTGAAAAAATGTACACATCAAGATTAAGTGACCCTCTTTCTTTCAAATCTAACAAGGACTTGGCATAGCTTCACATACGCCTTCCCACAAAAATTTTAAAAAATTTGAATAAAATTCAAAAAACCGCCGCCTTCCCCAAGGTTTAAAAATTTGAAACACTAGGCTCGATTATATCCGCTTTAGATCCTAATCCTTCGATGCATCAGTCTAATTGTGAACCATATAGTATTAGCAATTGGATATTAACTGTTGGATCGACAGTTTTTGCTTAATTTTCATTAGGTTTTATAACAGACACACTGCATTTTCCCATTCCTAACTTTTCTCACGTATCTTTCTATCCCAATTAGAAATATATTCGTCCTATACCGACATGATCTCACGCAGAATATCCCTCGTTGTATACAAAACCTGTTGTTCATGGTTGGTTGGCTGCGACAGACAACGACCAGGCACAGCGACGTTGCTTTTCTGCATGCTTCGGTTCTGACAGATACAACTAAAAAACACACTATTGTCGTTCTCCGCATATCGTTATCTTGTACCAAATCTTTGAAAGCTGGAAGCACTCGCCATACACCGCAGTGCCTTTTCTGTCGTCCATACAAGTGAAGAATTTGATTGTTCATTTTTATGGAACTGCTCTTTGACCAGCAGTCCACCAAACTGTAACAAACGTGTCGCGGGTCGACGCACGTGGTAGGGAGTAAGGACGTTTTACATATTTCGTTTTGATTAAAACTTAAACATACAGGGTAAGTGTTACATACTACTTATCAACAAACAAACTTTATATACCCGCGTTCTATGACAGCAACATTGCATACAACAAAAAGTGACTCAAAAAATTGAGTTTTCTACTTTTATCATGTCGCCAAAAGTGTCTACGCTTTACAAAGGGTATCTCTAGGAATAGCTTTGTTTGCAGACAAATCAAGTGTACGAAGGCAAAACGTTAGTACACACGTTTTTCCTGTAGACAAAGTGTTGAGCATTGATTGCAGGTAAACGCACCGGGTCTCACACGTCACGTGATTTGTGACGAAACCAAACATATCCGACGGATGACATAATATAGTGATACCTTGATGACGAAATCGAAAAAACTTGGGCGCATTGCAAGTTACTTCGTTCAGTGCACGAAAGCGAAAAACTTACCTGCCGATCGTATATTTTCTCTTCCATCGTGCCTTGTGCGACAAGCCGGTACACGCAGCAGGGCTTGGTCTGGCCGAAGCGATATATTCGAAAGATTGACTGGATATCGTGGGTAGGATTCCAACAAGCGTCGAAAACCACCGCCCTGGGATAAAAATCATTCCTTTATATGGTAAGGTCGATTCACTAAGTACAAAAAGTGTTGGTGCCTGGGTGGGTTTTAGAGCAACTTCGTACAATTTCTGGTGTGCTGATTTCGAAAACCACGCTTATCTTTCTTTTTTAAATCAACCAAGAACTTCTGCTTTTTGTTGGTTGTCCTAATTTAGTTGTATTCCGTGGCTTCATTGTGACATCATAAATGTATCTATTCACATGCAACTTGCTGCGTATGTCGCGCCGTAAACTCTTCGCAAAAATCCCATCTCTGCCGCTTGTAATTGTGATAGTACTATTTCAGTTGTTACCAAACATTTACGACCATAGGTGAGAATCGGAACAAAAACTGACTTAAAAACTGTTAGCTTTGCGTTGTTTGAAAACTCCCGTTTGTAAACACAGAGCGATAAAAATCAAGCAGAGCTGCGTTTGCTTTACCAATTCGTGTATCAATCCCCCTGTTCCGCCTTCAGGCATTCGTCAATATCACTGTAATTAAGGTACTTGAAACTTTTGACCTGTTGCAAACTTTTGACCTATTTCCGCTTGCTTGCAGCGCGCACAGGCTTGGGTTTCTGAAGTGGCATAAACACCTCGGTCTTCTTCAGTGCTACCGTATTTTCATTCCCGCATGGTCGCACGCAACTGCAAACCCACCAAGTGCGTGTTCGAGACCCTGTTCAGAAGATGCAAGCTTGTCGTTGTAGTAACAATGCAATACTTTTATCCATCCATTTTCATACCCGGTTTTCTTATGCTGAGGGTCGCGGGGGCAGCAGCCCTAGGAAAACTGAAATGCCTCACGGTTTTCAGCATCTCAGATAGTTCTACTGGTTCCACATCAAGACGGAGTCATGCAGGTTGGAGATGTGATCAGACTAATCACTAATCAGGCCACCTGGTCCTTGGCAGACATCTGGGCCGTTTCCCCTTCCTTGAGTGTAAGCCAACAGAACTTGCCTCGACAACCTGTCCTGGGACTTTCTGGTCACATGGCCAAACCACTGTGGCTGAAATCTCCCTACTCGAATAAGTGGATCAACATTCAGGTCCTTACGAATCTCACAGCTACGCACTTTGTCACGCAGTAAACTCATCGCAAAAATCCCATCTCTGTCACTTGTAGTTGAGATTGCACTCTTTCAGTCATTGCCCAAGATTAATGACCATAGGTGAGGATCGGAGTAAAGACCGCTTTAAAAACAGCCTCCTTTGTGGTATCTGAAAGCACCCGTTTTGTGACCACAATGATCACTGTTCAGCCTTCCGTCACTCGTGAATTCCACCTCAATGTACTTGAACTTCTCCACCTGCTGCAATACAATCCCTGTCACTTGCAGCAAACACTGACTTCATTTCTGGAGAGACATAATAGCTCGTTGATTTTAGTGCTAATTTTCATTCCAGCTTGATCGCACGCAACTGCAAACCGACCAAGCGCATGTTCGAGACCCCGCTGAGATGATGCAAGTTTGTCGTTGTTGCAAAAATGTAACGCAAGTTTGTCGTTACTTAAAAAATATAATGCAAGCTTGTCGTTGTTGAAATATTGTAATGCAAGTTTGTCGTTGTTGAAATATTGTAATGCAAGTTTGTTGCTGAAATAATGCAATACAAGTTTGTCGTCGTTGCAACAAACCACTGAAGGCGTTCATTGACTCATTTTCTCACTTGAAGGAGTGCAACGCATGATGGAAAACTTGCCCTGACACAAAGAAATGTACAACCTTTTTTGAACAATCAACCAGAGTTTATTCAAAAGCAACCAGGACACCTTGGCCATCAAAAACTGTTTTTTGTNGGCCAATGTTACGATTCTCTTCACTAGTGTAAAACGATGAGTGCGAAGTAGAAGAGGTTCCCCAAAAATTTACAGCCGTTGATGGGACTGCTGTGTGCCAAATCTTTTTGAGCCGTTTAAACTTTTTGGAAGTCACGCCATCATCTCTATTCTCATTTTGAACGCCTTTCCAAAGAATACATACCTTTGTGTGTTTAAAATGATTCCATAAAAACTTTTTCGAAATAGAAGAAAAACATTCTGAAAGCGCAATATTAAGCACAAGTTGGTCGTTCGCAGTTACTGCGAACACTGGACATTTTTTTCGTAAGAGCCAAGAAAAGTTTTGCTTACTTTCTGCTACCATCTTTAGCAAGCAAACAAACGACCTAGGATTGTGGTTTAAACTGAAGACGTTGAAAAAAACCCACTTTTACTTTGCCTGTTTAAAAACAAACGTCTTTCCGCAATGTGATCCACGAACGACTCTTTTCTTTGAAACGACGTTAACGAAAAACAAACAAATGCGATCAAACGCACCTGCTGTTGCACGGCATTGGCGCTGATGAATGGTTACCAGCTGCATAATCAGTGTTCTTGAAGGCTCGAAATACACCTATGCGAACTCTGTGCAAGGCACGGCAAAAATTTCGAGTCTGTCAAAATGCCACCCCCGGTACCTTTTTACGCGCGAGGGTTTCAGAAATGGTTTCAAGAATTAATGAGCGCAAATTACCAACCAGTGAATAGGTCAACGTTGAAAAAGCAGATTGTTCGATCATAGTCATGAACTTTCCTAAATCACCTGTTCGCACCGACCAGGTTCACCCCGATCCCGCCAGCTCTCGTCGAGATCAAGAAGAGCCGGAACCGTTGATTCGAATCGGAGTTGAACTCCTCAATATATTTTTTGCGAAGAGCGGTTGGGGTGGCGCCGTCCAAGCGGAAGTAGTCTTTGTTTTTGTACCTGAAAGAAACAAGTGTAGTTCAAAATGTGACAACACTTCCAGTTATCCGACCGACCGCGTGAAACAACTGCGTTCTTGATCAACGTTTCTTTCTATGAAAACTTGGAAGCTGCGGTGCCTGGTACAGTTCAGTTAGCCTTTATACACCAGCAGAGGTGTACACAAAAAAACTGCCAACCTTTCAGCGGCGATATTTCCATGCCAGATAATAGTTACTTGAATACCATGCTTATTCGATTGTAAGCCGCGGCTTTCGAAGTTTTTTTCATCATTCCGCGCGGCTTACAATCGAGGACGGCTTACATTTTTTTTCTTTAGCTTATTGAAAGGTCTAGATGACGCTCAGCCCCTTGGCTACATTTTGTAGACCAAGCTCTCTTTTCGCATTCTATTTTCTTCAGCATCACATCCACATCCGTCACAGGAGGGATTATTGATGAAAGAAGGAAGTTGCAGTGGTGCAAATCAAACCCGTCGCCACGGGGGGATTTGGTGGGCATATCCCCCCAAACAAAGCTCTAAGACCCCCCCAATTCGGAACGTGAAACACTATAATTAAGTGGAGTTTTAGTAAATTTTATGATGTCAAGCCCCCCCCCACACATAAACGCAAAGCCCCCCTATTGAAAACTTTCTGGCGACGGTTCTGGTGCAAACATCATTACCAGGGTTGCCCAAACCGCGAAACGTGCTAGTTCGTGAAAGTATCTCAGAGTCTTGGGCAGCATATGTTCAAGTGCGGCTTACAATCGAATACATACGGTATTCACATTTCAAACATATTTTGTGAAGTCATGTTTGGGAATATGTATTCAAAAAATGAGGAAAAAAGGGTTACGTGCACACAATATATACCGTATTGTACCGACTGCAAGCTGTGACTTACATAAATTTTTTCATCAGTTTGCGCAGTTTACAAAAAGGGCGGCTTACATTCTTTGTGACGTTTTATCTGACGCTCTATCTTCCTTTCAGTACACTTAACTCCCTCTCGTGTTCTGTTTGCCTGGCGCCCTAGGTCAACAGATTTGAGTGAAGTGTTAAATCGACTGTGTCTGTACGTGCGCACAGTCGACATGACGCAACTTCGTATTGTCTGCTGTCTGGGATATTGGCGTGGGAAGTTTATCGTACAGCCTCAGCAGGCTGCCCTATGTTTCCCAAGTGTGGCTTACATTAATTTTTGACAGCATTTCATGCGCCTTACCGCGGAATCGGTTAAATACGGTAACCTGCGCATTCACTCTAACACAATGGTTCCCAACCGGTGGGTCGCGGAGGAGTTTTTGTGGGGTCGCGAACAGCAGCCTCAACAGTTTGCTAAGTCTCAAATTTTTAGAACTGCGCATATCAACATTTTGTGTTACATCAGCAAAACCGAAACACAGATAGATTTTTGTGAAGTTCACCTTGTTACAATAATAATTCCTGTCTGGTTTCTACTATAACAGTTTCAATTGACCCTACTGTAGAAACACGCCAACTCCAGAAAAAGTAAGCTTTGACTAATGATGGTGAGATTACGTCAGCCTCGTAACATTTGTCCTGGTGTGAATACTTGCCAGCTGAAATTCCAACAAAGCACAACCGATATTTTTATCGTTATAGTTCCGTATCACATTCTTTAATTTGTATTCGTTATGGTTCAGGCTCATGATAGCAGCGCAAGCGTATATTGACAGATGGCGGGGTCTTAACAGCAGGCTTAAAAGTGATAGTGATGTGCATAAACGTNCAAAGCAAATTCCTAACATNGTGTAATTTACAGTTGATACGCTTGAAACAAACTGTTGGATCCTAAAGATTAAANAAGATAATGCTCTCGCATTTCCTGNCATCGGAACTCGACGTAACGATCGTGTATTCACTTTCTGAATGAAATGGTTATGTTATTCATGTCTGAGTGTACTTGCAACAGCGAAATCATTCCTCAGCACGTGACTTGTTCTCCGAAAATTCTTTGACGCAGTTCTGNTGTTCTATGGAGCAATCATACTCAAACNTAACTATGCTCCTCTTTCGTTGTCTGCTTCCATTGTTTTCCACCATCTTCTGTGAGCACTGAGCACGGGTGNGATTTAGGGGAGGCGAACGAGAGACGGTCACCTCGGTTCCCTCCTATTTCTAACACAGCGGGCACCCCTTGAGAGTTTCGCCCNTAGTTTTTACCTGTTGTTTTCACTCGTAGACCGATTTTTTCNTAAATGACCAAACAAATAAGTCAATTCGGTCATAATGCCCGAAACGACGGGCTAGTGAATACTGTCTCAGCGAGTTTTAATATCATTACGAGATTTATGACCGAAAGATCTAAGCGAAAATAACAGGTTTTTGCATTGTTATGATAAAAAAACTCATACACTCTAGAGACACTTTTAATAAGATGCGAAGTAAGTCATATGCTTTTCAAAATTAAGCAGCAATTAGCGTTTGTGCAAATGTTCCGAAGCGGGCCCCTCGACAACTGTTTGGGGCACCCTTCTGAGAGTTTGCCTCAAGCCTTTAAATTCTAATATCCACCCCTGTCTTTGATGCTGGATTTTCAACCCTTGTCCACATTGAAACAAAAGTCAAGGAACAGACTGTACGTTGAGAATGACATGAGATTAGTTCTCACCAACATACACCCAAGCGTTTCAAGGCTCGTTTCACAGATGCAAGCTGAGTCGTCCCACTGATTATAGCATGCGTGTTGTTTTCTTTTGCATAAGAACGTAAATACAGTGAATCCAACACCTGGAACGATAGTGCTTCTTATCTTGTCGGTTGTTATTCGAGCATCTTTAGAGTTGTAGATAGTGGCTGGAGCCGAGCGGGTATGTAATATTTTCGAATGTGGTCGCGAGATCAAAAAGGTTGGGAACCACTGACATAGGCATACAAGATACAGCAACAATCTGCATATACAGTAATTTCGTCTTTCATTTCTGAAACCTGTTTATATCATGTACAACTACTGTTCGCGTGTAAAATTTTATAATTCCTTTTTCATGGCACCCTTGCATTTCAAAATTGAAAATAAAGCCCGATGGATATTTCCTGCAGGGTTTTTTATTTCCGAATTTGCAAAGTAGGAAAATGAAAAAAATATCAAAATGTTGAAAGGTTACATGATAAGTCTTTCGTATCAAATGCTTACAAGTCAATCACACTGAATCCATCGAATGCTAATGTGCACCTCTTTCGAATGCTGTATTTGCCTCATTCTCTCGCATGCTAACTTTTTTCTCGAATGCTACCAACTTTTTCCAGCGAAACATTTGACTCAATCTCTCGAATGCTAGCTCCTCATTCGAATGCTTACTGACCTAGAGAGGTTATGCAAAGGGCGTTATATCGCCTTATCTGTCTTTAGCTGGTCAACAACAACACTTGACCGTTTCCACGAGAACATTCATCCATATATCGCTCTTATAGTTACCACTTCAGCAGTTGCCACACCAGCGTCCGTCCACAAATCGCGACTGTGGCCAGTGTTGCACACCCCGCCTTAGGAAAGCTTTAACTGTATGGTTTTATTCCTATCGGGACAGTCTACTAGGGGTTTATGCCTGAGTTAAGTGGGATTGATCCGGTTTAATCAATGATCTTCAACCTTTTTGTAAAATCGCTCCCTTACAGAAACTTTACTTAGAAATCGCGCCCCTACCGGTAGTTTTTGCGCTGTCTGAAAACATTATTTTAATTTGGAAATAATTCACTGCCAATGAAATATGAATGGGCATCTGTTTAACACAACACGAATGTAAATACATTTGTAGAATAAATGTTATCATTTCCAAAATAACAGCTGGTTCCAGCTAATGCGAACCTTACGGTTGGTGTTTATCTGCTAGTTTTTTCAAAACAGCTTGCACGTTGCTCAGTTTAAGTGGCATGGTGTTTCCCAGGTATTGTTCATGTCAAGGAAACTGCGGTATTTGTTGCGCATATGCAGTAGGCTGCTTGGCAGAAACCTTGCTCAGCGGAAAACGTCGTTGGAAATGCCAGTAGTCATAGCTACGCTTATTCCCAAAACTCTGGATAACTCTCATTGCACTTGATCCCAAAAATTTACCATTAGTGTGTATGAAATACAACATGGGTTTCATCGTCACTTTGAATGTCAATAAGACGTTCCTGGCTGGTGGAATCCATTCGCTTGCGCTAGCTAACTGGCGAAAACGTATTACACCCAGTAACCTTCTTCGCAATTTAACTTACGGCGTAATTTCCACAACAGAATGATGTCACAGGAAATTACAAACAACAGGTGGCGAAAAGGATTTTTGGACTCCTTCGTTTAAACAAGATAGGGAGTTTGGATTTACTCGCCGGTCTAAGTTACTCCTTTCCTAGTATATTGTTGTTATATTTTGTCATACGTCAGATGAACACAGTACACCTATATCCGTAATAGAGCAAAACACTCGAACTGACTGAGAACACGATTAGCACCATGTATAACTTACGGCTAGCTGTAATTAGTTCCACTAGCCATTAACTTCTACAGAAATCGTCTCGCAACAGCCATATTTCCAGTATTTTTGCAACAAAACACACTTAGGTACATTGTTTTACTCAAGATACTCACCAAAGATTATAAAACACACGATAACGGAATGTGACATTTTTTGCCTACCAAACAATGGTTTGGCAATGCTTTACCGAAAACCATGAGGACTTGTTTCGAGGCAATTTTGTAAATAATAACACATAGGGTTGGAGGGATTTGTGACAACTCACGACGAAAAATAATTAGGCTAAACTTGACGGCAACTTGCAATCAATGTTCGCTATCGCCGCGAAAGTCGATGCGATGATTTAATGGCAGCAGTGTTGTGATTTTTGGGCCATTTTCAGTATCTTCAAACAAGCTGAAATTTTTTATCTTTGAAAATTGGAGTTTGGCCGATTGGGTATTTTTCGATAACTATATCAGTNTTGATTGCTTTCAACTAATATCAATATNAGTATAATTAAGCTAATTAATGCATACGATACAAGAAACGTNCAAAATCCNAAGTGATGATGTATATANGCTGACAAATGTAACAGTATTGCTTGCTGTGCTTTTTGTGACGTTGGTCATGCAACGATTGGGTTAGCAAACTATTCAGTACAACGATTTCTCCATTTTTTATCTCATTTTAAATATTAGACACAACGAAATACCACACAATGCACACATTCATAATCTTGGTGAGAACCGAAATGCTTGATTCCCAACCAGTGACATTCTCAGTTGTCTTGGATAGTTGGTGCAGTGAATTGTTGCAAAAAATGATGTTAGTTTGATTTTTAAGTCACCAGTCCGATATGTTGTGCTCTATAAACTTTGTTACGAAACATGGAGTCGAACGTGCATTAAATGTTTTGACTCCAAAGTAACAAAAATTGTTTTTTTGGAATCAAATCAAATATTTAGTACGCTTTAACCTGCAGAAATCGCCCCCCAAATCTCGTAAATCACAAAATCAACCCCACAGCGCATATAATCGCCCCCTGGGAGCAATTGCGCCCACGTTGAAGACCACTGGGTTTAATGCACTGCTGGTCCGATTTCATGTCTTAAAACATTTGTAGGTCGTTAAAAGTACATGAGAACGTATTTATCAAACTTTTTGTTATAAAAATTGGAAAAAAGTTGTTTTGATCTGTAAGAACTCTGCTTATTTGAACTCATCAAGTATTTTTTATCTCTGATATATTTAAAATTTGAACGTTACTATTGTTTTTGTTCATTTTTAAACCCACTGAGAGTGGACATCAAACTCATTGGACGACGCATCTTCTGCAGGAAACATTTATCCTGTTCAGACTACTTTTATTATTTAAACGCATTTGCGCTTACACAAAGCAGCATGTTATTTTAGAGAGTTGCTTATTGTCCCAACCGTTAAGAATGACGTCATTCAGGGAAAGCATAAATATGTCTTGAAACGCCTCAAGACCTATAGTGGGATATATCCCTATGCGGAACGCATAAGGATATATCCCACTATCTTTATGACTGGAGGAGGTGTGTTCATTTGGACATGTTTTGCTACTGCTACATTGCGTTTAGATTACTTGGAAATAAAACCAACAACACTTTTGAAGATAATGTAATTATTTTCGCAGCGTTAGGTTAAGAAGCATCAGCCATTAGAGAAGCAGCACAATGGTGATTTTCTGTGTCTGCGTTTAATTAACACAGAAGGAACCCATTCCATCATTAGATTTCATGTTTGTTATGTGTGACGCAGTTAGAAGGGAGTAAAAAGAAAAGGCCTCACCAGTATATTGTTGCGGCAGTGTGTGTAATAACTTTGGTGTCATTCTAACTGACATTGTTTCAATAATGATAAAGTTTGTCGCAATGCAAAATTATGAATTACGGAATTATTCCTTTTCCTTTTTCAATTTAAGGTTTTAGTGTTGGATTCTGTCAAGACCTACGGGGATTGTTTACAAAGGAACTGACAAATATATTTTCTAAATTGTGAAAGAGATTTTTTATCTTCAGCAAAGAAAACTGATGTTGATGGCTCTACCCACGTCAGAGACAATTCTTGCAACATTCAACTTCACTTCACCAAATGTTACGCTGCAGTAAGAGAGCTGACACTTTGATTGATGAAAATTTTTTGAAAAAAATTTGTGACTAGCTCCTGAACATTCTGCAGATATTAATGTGACGAGTGCGTTAAACTGTTGACTTTTGCAATTTTGTGAATTCAATGTTTATCATACGAAATGCCAAATATGTTGATAGCACGTATTGCGCAATTTCATGCTTCCAATCCTTTCATCAAGTATTCTCTTTCTCAGACCTTATGTTCGCCCCTTCAATCAAACTGGAATAATTGTCTCAGCTGCTATTTTATTCACTTTCCTTGTAATCGGATTATTCGGAAATGTTCTGACGATTATTGTTATTTTAAAAAATGCAAAATTGAGGTAAGTATCTTATTGATGTCATATTTTTATGAATGTGTGTAGCAATATACTGTACGTGCAGCAGCATGAAAAGACAAAAACTCTCTCTGAAACTCCAAACATATTTCACCTTTTTATGTTTGTTTCGCACTTTGATAGTTTGTATGTTTTTCTCTTCACATTGTTTTTCTCCATTTACGCAAAGCATCAGCATTTCAAAAAATAGTGCAGACGTGACAAAACATCGGGCACAAATATTTGTTCAGTCACTGAGTAAGTTAATGCAGCAAGCATATTATGTAGAACAGCTAATTTGAGTGTCCTCGGTTGCTGGGAGACGGCGGCAATTGCTGCTGTATTGCAGGTTTCACTCATTTTGTGTGATTTTTGGCCAAAGCAATGTCTAAATACGAAAGGTTCTAAATCTCCACAGCCTTGTTTTTTACCTTCATTCTTAGAGGCGTCTTCACAATCGACAACATAGTCGCACGTATTTATCTAAAGTGCAAGATATGTGGTGACTGATGGCCACATTCATCAACTTGCGTAATAATTGAATCAACAGGCATGTCAATCTCCCTCCCACCGATCGCATTTGTTTCATCATGAAAACTGTTTTTCACCAAGACACACAAGGGCGACGCAGCTAAACCGTCTCGCAGTGTTTTACTGGGAAGTCGATTTCGCGTCATTTACGCATTGTCCGTCCTGAAAATTGCAAAAAGCTTACTGGTGAAATGACGAAAAAACTAAAGCAACACTTAGAGACAGTGCGCAAATTGCATATTGTTAAACACGCGCTATGACCATAAGGCTGTCATCGTCAAAGTCAAAAAACAACCAACGCCAATTACAGAGCGGCTGACTTCGAGCTTCCGCTGAGAATGAGTCACCCAGTTTCGCCTGTGACGTTGCAACAAGCACTACCTTCTTACCAATACTGATGCAGGAAGCAGACATATCCGCACCTGAGTGTCGCACCTGAGATAGCTCAACATAATCGCATTTGAAGACATGTTGAAAAACGTTAAGCTAATCTAATCTTTCTAGAATACTTTATCGAAGGCGCTAATGTGTTTGCTTGTCTACCCATGTGTCGTGATCAAACTGAATACATAGTGCTCACTATCAACATGATGCACATTTGTTGTTTCAGAAACATTTTCATGTACTTCATTATTTCCCTCTGTGTATCGGATCTCATATCAGCTTTGATAAGTTGGTTGTTCCTGTATCGACGAACTTTGGGCTTTGATAATTTTAGTCCAGTTCCAGACTTTCTTTGCACAGTAAGTCAAGAGGAGTAGTTTTGCAACAGCGACGTTTATTTAAACAGAATAACTGCTGGTAAAACTGTATTTATTCCCATGTGCTTGGGAATTTTTTGGTATCTTTACTATTTGTCTCATGCAAGTGGTATTGGAGTAAGAATTCTCGTTTGTCTCTCGTGAACTGCAAAGTAACGAAGTGTGCGGTTTACAAGAAGCGTGAAGAAAAAGGGAGGAAAGGAGCGCTTGAAAATAAACCGTGCAAATCATGCAGCAATTGGTATGCTTTCTTAAACGCTATCGCACCACAAATGAAAAAAGCAGTGCAAAGAAGAGCTTAATGTTTTTAAATATTTGTAATTGCTACCATTAAACAGATGCTGGTATTGTTAAAGAGCAAGAAACAGTGTGTATAGCGTATTGTCGTCACAGCTATGAAAGTTTCTGAACACTAACTAATACAACCAATTTCGACAACGTTCAGCAATTCAGATAAATTGGAGCAGTTACTGTAAATTTCACAGTTTAACCTTGTGGGAAACATGCAGAAGATACTATTTGGTACTGTTTGGACACAAGTGGCTTCATTCAGAAGAAACTGTTTTTCAAAATGTATTTCGAACAATATCAAGCTGACGGGACTAACACAACTCCGGAGTAACCTTTCCTGAATTTTTTATACGTTTTTGAAAGTAAAACGAAGTTTCTTGAACAGCAACGAGTGTTCCAATGATCGTATCACCGGGTCGTGATTCAACCTCGGTTCACATGGTCTGCAGATGTGGAAATAATATATGGATATTTCGCTTCTTGCCGCCTTAAATGTTAGAAAACATCATAGGACTCTCGTTGAGAAATTCAAAGCGAAATTATTTCTGATGATCTCCAGCGGGTAATACCTCCGCTTCTCTGCGCCGGTCTACCAGGCCCCAGTTTTCAATTCGGGCCCTCGCTTTCGACGTGTGCAATGTCCTGTGTTGGGTCGTTTCGCTGATAGGTGGAAAGTACCGCCTGCCCTGTGTTTAGGGCAGTGATGTAGTCGAGACCGTAACCTCCGAGACCGAGACCGAGACCTGGCTCAGATTTCGAGACGAGACCGAGACCGAGAC
>JGI24159J19872_10002214_pt1 | contig 22869 bp, 10 predicted proteins | sample Ectturendosymbi4_FD_19872 | JGI IMG/M metagenome (IMG submission 19872) | reverse complement strand
AATCAACGCAACACCACCGGAGAGGTTGCAACAGTACAAATAGTTTTGAAGTTTGCATACACTGTAACACGTACGAGATGCAAAAACAGACTTTTGAACATAGAAAAGCTCAAAAATGCTGTGTCAGCAAAGCGCATATTTGAAGTAATTCCACAAAACTTCCCAATGAGTTTGAATTTTGCAAAGAAAATTTGAAAAAAATTGATCTCCTCCTCCACTCCGCATCCGCCAAAAAAACAGGATTCTCAGACTCCGCCTCTGCAAAAAACATGCGGAGTTCGCCTCTGCTGACTCCAAATTCCGCTTTTTGTCTACCTCTGGTACAGTATAAGAATCACACATACACAAATCAGTGTTTGCTTAAAATGCAAGTTACGCGAAGAAAACTCCATATGATAACAATTTTTTATGCACACAACAATCAAATAAATTCCTTGACTAATGCCAGGGTGACTTTTGTTTAAGAGCATTACGCTATTCAATGACATATAACACATGATTAGAAACGGCTAGCCCGTCACGCTTCAAAACGGCTGGAAAGCGGCGCTGAATGGCTGATCGATAGGCGGGGCTTATCGCTATGTAGTCCGTCGCCTGAGATGTGACGCTTGACTGAAGTGCAAAATGTCGGCAGAAGCGTGTGGTAGATGTATAGATCTGCCCATTGCCTAATGACGTGTAACACGCGGTCGAATGTCATCTCTTTCGTTTGTTCAAAGGACTTTTTACTGGGATGGGAGAAATGGCTTGTCTGGGGAAAAAGTGTAGGGACCTGGGAACAATTGCCTCCCAGAAGTGTGTTAAAAGAGCCATGATTTCAAGAATAACAGAGGTACTTAAGCACATTAGACTTGACCCAGATTTTTGAGAAAACATTTTATCAACTTGCTCACTCCACAACCACATTTTTTTTTCTAGGCTAGAAAGCCTTCCAGTCTAGAGCTTCTAAAAACAAAGAATTATAACTTTAAAAAATTGATTAAAAAATAATAAAGAGTTTAAAGTATAAAGTACAACTTTTAAACTCCTTTCAAAATTAATTTTTAATCGACAAAGTGCCGCATGGGGCTCTGACCCCCCTTGCTACGCCACTGCATAGGAACGTAATAAAGTAATTCTAATGGTCGCGCTGCCATTGCTGACGTTTACGAATTGCAGGAGAAATTTGCTGTAAACATGCGGTGGTGCTCGTCTGCTCAAGAGAGGTTTTACTAAAATCGAAGGCGTTAAAGTTTATTTCTTTCAATTAACGAGAAACAGAAAAAAGGACACGAAGAAACAAACGCAATCAAAAGTCAAATCTTCATATTCAAAGTCCACACATCTATGGAGATGTGGGCGAGCGTGGAGACTTGCACATTAAATACAATTGTAGCAATACAGGAAAAGTGTCCAGATAATGGAAATAAAACACGAACACTGAAATGCCCAACAAAGCTACAAACAAGTTCGTTTCTAGGCAGTCACTTAAAAGAACAGACGAGCGTTGTAATCACGTCGTCGGCAGCAAACCCGTGGAAAAATGGACAAAACAAGATCTTAGCAGATTTAGGGCAAAATGAATGAATGTACATATTTTTTATTTTTCCTTCAGTGAGGGCGCTCTACAGAGAGAGCCTTAGAGATTCAATGACATTTTAGACAAGGGTTGCTCTTAAACCTAAGAATCAGACGACCATAACAATATGCCTTGTGAATTAAAAAACTCTTGCACTAGTTCGCTGTTCTTGCAAAAACACAACATTCACAGTACGCTCAAAATTGTGGAGAAACAGAACAACGCAGTATCAGAAAGACTGAGCAAAAATCTTCAGCATTAACATTGTTCGGAGGAAATATCGACGCAAACAGACTGTCTAGTGTGTACTGCCTACTTCAGGTATTAACGTTCTAGTTACCAAACTATTGCACGAGAAGCTGAGATGATGTTCAAACACTGTCGTATTCAAATAATTGCTCCAAACCCTCGGCCAACCCTTCAAAGACAAACGCAGGAAGAAGGCGTTCATGTAGAAATTCCCAAAAGAACACCGGCAATGAATCCAACGCTGATGGCCGCGTTATTTTTAGCAATCAAGTACAGCTGCAAAGAAATATGAATTGCGAATCAGCAGCGAATTCAATTCCAGGAAATCTACAAGCCCCTGCAGGCTTAAAAACAAACAGGCCGGTCTGAGTGGGCTTCAAGCGCAAGACCTGCCACTGTACGTGTCGTGGTCATGCGAGGCTCCTGTCAAAATTGTTGGTTAGGGCCCCCGTTGATGACGTCATTACAATACTCCCATACGTCACTACGTTGTAGTGACGTTTGTTGATTATGCCGATTTCTAAGCCTGTAAATGCAGTTGCGTTGCAAAAAAAGAACTGTCATTTTATTTCACTAAAACTAAGCCCAGGAGGGCCAGTCTTAAACCGATGCAGCTGCATTGGGCCACGCGCCACGGTGTTTGGGTAGATTGTTCATTTTTGCTAGATACCCTTGCGCTCGAGAATTCCGTTGAAGCGGCTTATAAATCTCAATGATAATAACAATGCTCTCGTTAGAACTAGCGGATGAGTTTCGTCTACGTTAGCAAACCTCGAACCTTAAACGCTTTACCATGGTCGTAGAATGGTTGACTGAACAAGATGACGTCATAAAACCACTGCTCAGAGGGGACCCACGCCGAGGTCTTGCATTGAGCCCCGCACCTGCTGGGGCCGGCCCTGAATACGTCTATACACATGTTTCAATGTAAAATCGCCACTTTTGAAAGTTGAAATAGTACCACGTGCGAGTCATATTTTGTTAAATGCAGTACGAATCACCGATAGCCTTTTTGAGTTAATAAACCCATTTTGGTTTGCCAAAACACTGAATCTAAATAGTTCTCGTGTCAGTACACGAACATTTATGTACGTTTGAAATTCGTACGGGGACATTGCTTGTTACAATCTTTACTTGCAAACGCTGAAGTGACACATAGTTCAACGCTGTACACTTCATAAACATAGTTTATAGGCTATAATGTTTAATGAATTGAAATTGCAAAACCATGCGTGGAAAGGAGTCATAACAAATACATAATTCGCAGTTCGTACGGACGAATCCATATGTGTTTGACCAGTGGTTTTCGTTTTTGTACCGCGACCCATTATAGCAACCCACTATAACGCAACAGCCTCCATCAAAATCCCAAATAAAGCAAATATAGTACAGCTGTGTACATAAAATATCTACTTGCGACCCAGGTTGAATACTACAGCGTTAGTCATCCTCATATAAAAAAACTCCTTTTTGCAGAAAATGGCAGCATATGAACTAAGCCGCAATTCCTTTTACAAAATGAAATCGTGTACTGAAGTAACAGCACAGAAAATATTCCAACTTGACCTTGAGGCGCAGAACCATTTTATGCAGGGCTTCATTACGAATTTTTTGCAGTAGCTCAGCTCAGAGGTACCGTCTCTAACAGCATTGCCTACCTTCGTTTGTATCGCTGATAGTCCAGGTATTCTTGCAGCGACAGGCGGTCCAAGAATTGGCAGGGGGTAACTTTAACCATAGAGGGGTCGTGTTAAATCGCTCATGATTGTAGTTCTACGGTTATGCTTCAGTACTTTGACTGTGAAGCCGCGTTTAGCCTTTCCATGCGATTCGAAAGTGTTAAGACGTGACGTTAATGTTCAATAAAGCGCGCAGCTGCTGTCGAGTTACAGATGTACTTCAACAGGCTGGTTTTCACATGTACTGTGAATGCTACAAGATGACGTACGTATTTAAAATCAATAATGACAAACAGTACCGTGGTTAGCAGCTCTCGTTGGAAGTTTCTGACGCAGAAAAGTCAACTATTCGTAAAACTGAGCTACTCTCAAGCTCGGAATGATATCACTTTCTTGAAAAATGACATGGAAAATAGCTTAGCTACGAACTAATACTGTCTTGAGACTCATTTTGAGTTTGCCACGTTGCCGCCAAGTTGAAAAGCCCATTTGATGGGGCTGAAACGGGGCAATAAATATTAAATGAACTGAACAACCACCTTCGCCATTTAACTTCTTTCTAGCGACATCCATGTTAACTTTTTTGAACATAAGCTAGGGTCGCTGACAGACTCGCAACTTGTAATTCCAGGCCTAAGCCACTTTGAAAATGGTTGCTCACGACAGCAGGTGTCACCTCATCGGTTCAAACGTGACCGTGCAGTTTTAGGCGGATGCACAGCCTTCACGTGTAAGCAACGTTATTCGAACGTTGACCTCCAAAGATGATCGATCCCTGCAGGATCAGTAGCTTAAGCTGCACTTCCATTTCGGTATTTTACGTCTTGCGCCGATTGCTGTTTAGGTTGCAATAGCTACTACTCTTTGTTGTCCACCGCTTTGCTGTTGTGCCGCAGGTGCAACGGGAGTTGTAGCACAAGTCTCGGACAGTAATTCAGGCTGTAATGCGGCATTTGGGACAGTGTGACATGAACACAACATATGATGCATTCTGGAGAAACTGGCAGCAGTGCTTAATTTTAGGGAGCAGCTGATTTCCTCTTGTCAGCCACGCACACCACAACAACGCGGCAGCAACATAAGGGGAAAAATGAAAGTTTTGGATACCAAAATCTGTAGTTCTCACTAAGCCAAGCCACACCAGAAGATGAGAACAGCTACACAAGAAGCAATAAAATGATTGGCTAAGTAAAAAATAGAACGAAGTAATAAAACAATCTACCTTCGATATTTGGCCTTCTACTTCAGGATCAAGTTCGGTAACGTCAGCCGGAAGATGTTTCTTGCTTCTTTTGATGTCGCGATTTATTTTTCTCCAGTTTATGGAGACGTACCCACATCGGTTAGCCATCTGCAGGAGTAGAAGACCACCTCCCACGGCAGATGCAGCGATTCGCCCAACTTTGCTGAAGACGCACCCAACGATCCTGTGGACGAGAAAACAGGACAATCAGTGCAACTTCTTCACAATTAAACCTCGGCCTCTGCAATGGAGCAGTACCAAACCTGAGTAGGGCACTAAATTTGATAGTGCCGTGAACTCAACATACTGTTTGACTACACCAGATGTGAGGAAACCCTAGTCAGGACTACATTTGTGCTTTACTTTTTTGCAAATGCACAGCCACTTTCAACTCCTCTTTTGTTTATGACACACCATGTTTCACTCCTGACCATCATCCTTCACCATGATCTGTGAAGGTGCAAGAGAGCGCCATTCGACTTAAATTACAACAATGACATGGGCGCATCCAACGGTTCTGTTTCGCTGTCACGGCAGGCCCTCTTGTGCCATACGTAATCCGCATTAACGCCGGTCAAATATTGACAGAGATCGCTCCACAGACGCTGTTGTGCAGGTGGTTATCAGCATCAATTTTATCAGTGTTTGTACGTTTGGATAAACAAAGTTCACTTTGCTGTACGGCTGGCATTTCCCGACTATGCAAAAAGTACCTTTTAACATCTCGTTTGCACGAACACAAAGCGACTGTGATGTAATAAACGCGTTATGTGCTGTAACGAAAAACGAGTGCAAAACCAAAGCTGCAGTTTTCCGGGAAAATGGAAATCGTTCCTTGTGTGTTTCGACGATGCGACCGGTACTACAATCTAAACCTTGACGCACTAGCCTACTAGCCAAGTTTCATTGGGTCTTAGGACTTTTTTATTCTGATAAGTGTGTATCCAAAGCTGCATTTTCACGACAGACCCCTTTTGCCAGGCTAGATGCGCCCTGATTTACACATCGGCGCTAAATCCTGATTGCTTTGTCGGTTTGAACTTCAGAAAAATACCTTCATCACACATGTTGCTTCGCATAATCAATTGTATTCATCACAGCTACTTCAAAAGTAGCGGTAGCAAACACATGTGCTCGTAGGATCTTTAGTATAAGTTGCAAGAGCTTCTCAGGAATATATCGGATAGACTACAAGTTGTGAGGCGGGAAAAGTTGTGTCATAAAAAGCAACAACAGAATTGGCAGCCTTCATTTTTGACAACTAATGCATCAATCCTCTACACGGGGTCGCGTTCCAAGACTTGACGTTGCTCATTTCGTTAACTCTTGCCCATTCGCAAATTGTCACTGTCACATTGCTAAGAAATTTTCTGTCAAAGCTCTGATCAACCATTCGACATGCGCAGCCTTCGCTGTCAATCTTTAATTTTGCAACGTACAGGGAGGAATGAGCTTCAACGACCACCACGTATTGAAGGTCACAGGTGCCTCCATCTTAAGGATTCATTTGTTTGAGTGCTCAAAGCCTGCACACCTACAAAATATGATGCTAAGAAAGTAGATAAACTGTAAACTTCAGGCACTTCTAAAGCAATAAAAATATTAATCTTCAAAAAACATTCACACTATTTCACGTACGGGTTTGCCACAAACGCACTAAAATGAAAAAAAATGTTTTTAAGTGATAGTTAACTTAAGAGCACAGAAACTTAGGGTGGTACTCAGAAAGCTGGATCAGGATCGGCGGTCAATCTCGGAATACGCCGATCCTGGATTGAGGCTCAGAAAACATTTCATTTCAGAAAGGTGGAATGAGCCAATCCCGGATCAATCAACCGTGGATCGTGCAATGCAGGATTGAGGTAATCCTGGATTGATGTTTTCGCAGAATCTTGCTTTCTGAAACGCAATCTGCTGAGTCATTGACGTCAGGCCGTCTGTTGTTGTGGTTCAGCTTCCTGATCGCGTACTGCGTGGGCCTAGGTCAGTGTTTCTCAAAGTAGTCGGAATCGCCCCCTTGGGGACGATTTTGATGGGCAAGGAGGCGGATAGGGGGGCAAAAATTCTAATCGATCACAGAGTTAACTTCAGTATCCTACTATTATGACTTGTTAGTTCCTTGCAAATTTTAATTTACTATGATAATTGTTGGAGGTTGTTGCCAAAGCAATTCATCTTTTGAATTTTTACTCTGGATCGTGTATGTGCCCGGCTACAGTTTGGATTATTTCAGGGCTGTGGAGCTGTCGTGAAAATGTCACAGCTCCGGCGCAGCTCTTTCCATGAACATTGCTCCGGCTCCGGAGCTCTCTTTTTTCATGGCTCAGACTCCAGCTCCGGCTTCTGTTCGGTTTCACACATTAATATTTCAATTGTCTTAGTGTGCCTCAAGTTGAATGGAAAATGAATTAAATCAAGTACACAAAATCAGGAGAATATACCACACCTTTCTGAGTAATTTAATCTAATAGTTTGTTACAAGCAGCGCTGCTACCATGAGGAAATCAGTGAAAAAATAACAATCACGGGTTCAGACGATTCAGAGAACAGATCCTAGCAGACACGCAACTCAAGCTAACGGTAATATAAACAATTTCTGGAAAGGCAGTCGCTGTTTTTACCTTCAATGCCTGAGGACCATTTGTTATTTCTTACGACAGAATCAACAAAATGGCTGTTTGGAAAACTACATTTGTGTCCGAGCATCCCAATTGACCAAGTGTTTTGCACTCGTTGTATGCTTTGCCTGTTGCAGTCTTGACAATTCCAGCTAACAACGCTGTCCAGGCAAACCATACAAAGAGCGCAAAACACAGAGTCGACCCTCATGTCTTCTTTCAAACACGCACACCTTTGCATTAACCCAAACCCGAAGATGCGTTTAAAAGCCCTTTGTTCAAAGAAATAGTATGACTTCTAGCAAGAAATTCACATTTGATTTTTGCTGAACACTTCCGATTTCTTATCTTTTGTACTCATAATAAGCAGTGATGAATCTCAAAGTAAAGTGCAATTTAACAGGCTAAGATCATAGGAGAAAATAAGACTGATTTGAGAAACACTGGCCTAGATTAGGGTTTCATTTTTTTAATCGCACGAGGGTGTATCTTATTTTGTATCTTTTCTCATTCAAAATCGAACGTGAGCAATACAGTATTGATTTTTTCCAGATGTTTGGTTTGAACAAACAGCATAAAAGATAGGCGACGGTACCTGTTGCTTTGCTCATATTTCGAACGTGCTTTGCTTTATACAGCAGGTTATAAAGCACTATTATAGCCTACTTCGAACTTTGCTTAAACTGTACTAACTACACGCATAGCCTACATTTTTGGGCATCCTGAAATTGTGTGAACTCATATAAAAATTTTGAAACTACGTTGTTAGTTTGCATTGCTTCACTTGGAGTGTAGCTAGTGGTGGTATTTTCCACCAGTGATGGCTTCTGAGTCTGTGGTTATGAACTCTGTAGTATTTTTGAAAAACATGAACTTCATTTAGAAGAATCACATGTATAGCAGCTTTTAAGTAGTTAAATTTATTTTCAGTAGAGCAGTAATTTAATAACTTGAGACAAAACATTAGACACCTTGATTATGATTCACATTAGCAGTTGTTGTATTACATTAATATGATTAAAGGTGATGTGCCAAACAGAAGTGAAATGTTGAAGTATCATCCGTAGCCTGGTTGTTTATGACCTACACAACAGGGGTGGGGAACCTGCGACATACACGAACATTTGTTACAGCCNGCATAAGAATTTTAATTACCCAAGTAAGAGTACAAAATTGCGTCAATACGCAGCTCCATGATAAGCAGGTACCTAGATAGTAAGTCAAGAGAAGTTACTCTTCCTCATAGTTACATAAAGGTAGAATTTTACGATAAAATTAATTGAATTTGTGTCCCGTCAGCCTACATGAACAATTCATGCGAACCGTGATAATAAATAGATTCCGCACCCCCAGCCTACAGGATGATCCATGTACACTTGAGACATGTGTAGCAGGCAATTTGAAGGATGTTTTGCTTGATTTTTTGAAATTTTGTTTAAACAGCTTTTAAGCCACAAAGTTTCTCCTACACATTTTGTGTGACTACTGTTACATTATTTTTTCTCTACACTGTGCATTCATAACACTTGAAATTAGATAATTTAATACTTGATATTTGGTTCTTAATAACACATCTCAATAAAGGTATGCTAGACCGTGCAAGAACATTGTCAGAAACCAACTGTTTCAATATTCTTTAGCATCTGCTTGATAGCTCTCACGTTTTCCATTCACAATCCAGCTGTTGCTTTCAACTAGGAATCCCAAGCCTAGCTGAGATAGGCCTAAAGTTGCTTACTTCTTTGAATGCATAAATGTGTGATACATGAGGCATTGTATTTTATGATATCACCATGGATTTAAAAAAATCTATGTTCAACTGGTAATATTTGAAATATGCAACAAACTGTATGGCAAAAAGTTTATATCCAAACACAATACCGTATTTTCAGGACCGTAAGGCGCAGTATCAAAATTTGAATGCTAGTTGTTATTTTTTCATACATGAGGTGCACCGGCTTATAAGGCGCATTAAATGAAGCAACACTTAGATAAGTCAAACTGCATTCAACTCTGTCACAATAACTCACAAGTGCCGAAGTCGCACGAGTGAATGAGTCGCCACTGGGAGTTTAATTTGTCATAACATACGAAGGAGTTTAATCTGTCACACATGCCTAATTCGCTAGACGCGAATAGAATAAAATAAAAGTTGTGAGCGTGTTTCATCTCGAGTGCAGCAATGTAGTCTGGAGCCCCGCAGAGTAATATGATCTGTGGTACGTGCTAGCTACTCTCGGACGGTGTTCACTGCAATTGTTGTTGGTTTATTGTGTAACACGATGGTCTGTTTACAAAAAAGTCGTACCTAGAAATTAAATAAATAGCACCGTTTACCACCAGTGTTGCCAGTTGGGCAGTTTTCCTGCACAATTGGGCTGTTTTTTTTGTTGCGTTGCGGATTGCGTTTTTTTGGGCTAGTTTTAGCAAAATGCATGCGGTTTTTTGGGCTGTTTTTTCAAAAGATTTTTCTATTTAAAGAGCATAGTTTTTGTCAATTCTGCTGAGGTAGTGAGGTTTGTTTTAACTTGAAGTAATGTGATCTCCGGCTTTTTTCGTTCGCTCCTATCCTCTTGATATAAGACCAATATATCAAGATTCGAGATAACGTGATCGTGTGTGTGTGATTGCATGTTGAAGTGTTGATCTAATTCTGACTAAAGTTTGTGGACAAGGCAGGGACCGAGTTTGCTAAAACACTTTGGGGGGACAAATTTTTATTGTTTGCGTTTCGATGACATCATCATATTCACTCAACCGTAGTACAACCTTTTGGTAAAATTGGCCAAAGGGGGACACATTGTGGAATTTATATATTTGGTGACCATGGCCCAAGTGCCTCCCCTGGCTACGCCCATGGCGGTGGTAGGTGCTATATCTAGTTATCTAGCACTTAGCAGTGCATTTACTATGAAGACACATTAATTCTCAGAGTTCTGCTTAAATGGACATAAATATGCTCAAAAATTGTGATAATCAATTCAAATTTGATCAGTTCCGAAATAAAATGTATTGCTACTAAACACCACAAGACCACACATAGATCAAATCAAAAACAAACCACAAAGCTTTTGGTAAGTACTAGCAGTGGCAACCATGCCTGTAGCCAGAAATTTAGTAGGGGGAAACATCAACTGAGTTTCAACATTTAAATATTTTAATGATCCTTATTTTTAAAACACCATCCATGAAACATGCATGTTTCCGGCGTTTTCTCCTGAACAGTTGCGTTCCGGCAAATAAAACGTCTGCTTTCGTTGTGAATTGACAAGTTTTAAAAGTTTTGATAGTGAGTTCCAAGCTTCTACTTTGGATCAGTGCCACCACTTGCTCATAAACCTTTCCTGCAAAAGTGCTAGTAAACCTCTCGATGCTGTAAGTGCACGATCTGCAGTAAAAGTTTTGCAGCCAGTAATGCAGTTGAGCAAGAAGTCATTGCGGCCAATATTACGATTGCGCTTCTTAAGCTGTATTTATACGCTTCGGATGTACACCAACACAGCACTTTCAATTGAAGCCGCGGAGAGGCTTATTTTTTGATGCAATGACTTCCGAAGTAGGCCTTCTACAAAACTTTCGTGCAAGGATAATGAGGCAGTCGCCTTGGGCCCTTCTTTTCCAGAGATACCGTGTCCCCTCTTGAGAGCTTTGCACCATTGTTTAGTTAAAAAGGTTATGTACCACTCTAGAGCCACATTCAAAGAAGCTCTCAAGCAAGTCATATGTTTTTCAAAATAAAGCAAAGATTATGAGAAAATGTGCCAAAGGAGGCAGCTTTCAAGTGTCCAGCTGCAAAACTTTGCAAATTTATGTTCCTTTCGTATGTATAGAATGCTCTTAAATTTAGTTCATAAATTGAAATGTGAAACAAATTTAACACGTTTATCCACGTAATTCCACATCTACCTTCCGCAATGGCAATGTTTTGGGACCCTTTTCTGAGAGCTTGCCCATAAATTTTAATATCCACCCTTATGCAAGTTATCTTAGTATCTGTAAGATAATGGCAGTGTCAATTCCCTCAGCACTTACAAAATGAAAAGCACCTTGCTACTCACTCTATATTCTGCTGTTGACTCTTCTCGTTGCAGTTAAATGATTTCAAATTATTTAGTGCAGGACAGAGTGGGTGCAATTAACATAAGATGAAAGTTGAAACACTGAGCTTATGAACAGTAGGTCAGAGTCTAATATTTTGACATGATTAATGTTTTACTCGCCGGCAAGGCAAAGGGAAACCATTCATGAAAAGGTTAAGGCTCCACATATTGTAATTGAACTGCCACAATACATGACATCACAAATATCTAGAATGAATGGTATCGTTGCTAAACAGTGACTATGGCGCAATGAAGAAGACTTTAAAACTGAATCGCTTCTTAGCCAAAGTTTCAGTTTCAAAACATATAAAATGTATATCACCGCCATATTCACACATCTAGTTTTAGAACTGCGCAAAAACAAAAATCTACGATATTGATTTAGGCTACGCTAACTCTAGCAGTGGCGTACGCAGAAAATTTTCATGGAGGGGGGTTCATTCAGTGGCATATGGTGGTCGTAATTTGGTGTGCGCCATTTGTGATGTCACAATTTGACATCATATTCACGTTTCCAAGCCAACGTTTTGGCGAAGTTCGTTGACACAATACGCATACACTTCTACACGCACTCCACTTATTTTATGTGTCAGTGGACTAAATATAAACTATCAGCTCTCCTAGTTAGGATGTCGGAGGAAAATAAACTCAACGCTACGACACAGCAGTACACAACTACAAAAATATCAGGCAAAGTTTTGGTTTTCCTTTTTCCCTACTGAGACATTATCAAACGCCTGAATGCTTCTATGTTAAAAACAGCTCTTTTTGAGCTCGTGCAACAGTTCTATCATGCTACAGAAATTGGTAATGTGACCAATGCGATCAGCGCTTATGTTTATCAGACCAAATAAAGACAATTGTTTCGGATAAAGTGAACTATCACGGAACAATTTTAAACATGCGTAGTGGACGGAGGGTCTGCAAAAAGTGGTGAGATGGTTTCTGGATGCAGACAATAACCCAGATTCCAATTCCCACCAAAACCTAATCATTACTTTTTAGCCCATTTACAGTGTTCCTTGAAATTTGCAAGCAAATCTGTTCCGTGGTACTTGCATTATGTCGACAAATTAACAAGCACAAAGTATGCGAAAACAATTATCTCCTTTGTGCAGGTAATAAAGTTTTTGTAAAATATCAAGCTCAAGGGGGGGTAACCCCAACCCCCCTCTTGTGTACGCCCTTGAACACTGGAAACAAGGAGAGGTCATATTTGCAACACCCACAGCTATCAAGAAGCTTGTGATGGTCTTGAAATGAAGCTTGCATAACCATTAGGCCGGATGCAGCAAGCTGGTGTGCCACAAACAGCTGCGAAAAGCGTTACTCCAATTGTTTTTACTTGCGGGTCATTGATTACACAAGGTCAGATACAAGTTTGTATTCGACTGAAAGCTGAAGTAGAATATGTTCCTTGAGGCAGTTTCGTTGACTTGCACTGAAGTATTTCTTTGGCTTATACTTCAAATATTTTATTAACTGAAAACTTTGGAATTGGGGAGATGTTTCCCCCCTGGCTACGTGCCTGGTGGCAACCGTATCCTGATTACAGGTTACAGACCAGCGCAGCCATTCGTGATTGAGCGAAGGTTGTATGCACACCGATTTGGTAATTCAAATTAACCAACACAGTTATCAGCAATCATGACGATTCAGTTTACATAATAAATCTGTATACTGTGTCCACAGATAGTCCAGTGATAATGTTCATTTTTCTTATTTATTCCCTGGGTTTATGCTGGGGAAACGTTTCCAACAGTAATGTAACCATGAAATTTGCACAACTACATTATTTTTTATCACAAAATATTGGGGGGACAAAAGATATTATGTCTCCCTCTGTCCAAAAGTTGGGGGGACATGTCTCCCGTTCCCCCATAAACTCGGTCCCTGGACAAGGACATGGTGTTGCTGTGGTCACATCATACAGTCATTACCGTTGTTAGTAATCGATACTACGAGTAAAGCTTGTACCCATGCAAGACGTAGTCACAATAGGAAAAATACCCACAGCACAACTTGCTATGTTCGTTTGTGCGGAGAGTGTATGGTATTGCTACTGTATAGTTTATGCTTTTGCTGACACTACACTGTTGATTTTGTTAAACAGCAGTGTACAAGTATCAGAGTTTCATGAAGGATTTGATGCAAAGCTTTGAGTTGAGTTGATGAGCTCAGTATGACAAGCGCACTAGCGTATGGAAGGGGGAGGCCACTGTGCCATGGCCACACCCTCAGACCCTAAAATTAAAAAAATTTAAAAACAGCATTGTCTAAAACTTGCTTCCAGATGCACAAAAATGAGATTTTTGGGTGTAATTTTGCAAAATTTTCCCAGAGGCATGCCCCCAGACCCCCCTAGAATGGTTGAGCCTTCTGCACTTCCTTTAAGTTGATTTGTGACGTCACACGATTGTGACAAAACTTGCCCCCCCCCTTGGAACGTTTCAGCATACGCCACTGGACAAGTGATACGCCTATTGCGAAAAAACAGAAAAGGATCTCAAGTTCAAAGGCTGGATACACAACACACTTAAAAGTTACAGATAAAAGAAACTTATTTTAAAAATGCTGATTTGAAATAAGAGCACATTACAATCATTTAAATTTTAAAGAATCATTCTACAACAGCTAAGCACATTATAAATGCAGCTGCTTCTTCATCTATATGTAGTCTGTTTGATGCTGGCTATACCACAGTTGTAATTACTAATAGTCTACAGTGTTAATCTGCAGATTTGAGATTAAGCCTACAAATCGCTGCACATATTGCTTGCCATTCTAGCATGAATGATATAAGCCTACATCACCTTAAAGAATTACTAGGCAGTATATCAGATCAAACACATTCTTTCTTAGTTTGAAGTTGCATTTTCAAGTTGCAAAAAGATAAAGAAAACAGGAAGTTTTTTCTCTTCTAACCCTTAAAAAGCACATGCTTGATATAATATGCTATGCAGGGTTTGTCGGTGTTAACATTTTATTTCGACTGCAATATGTGGTATTAATTTATCATTAATGATAGTTTGATTGTCGTTACAATGTTACTACTTGTTATTTTATATGTTTGAGGTTGCTTTGTAAAAAAGGTCAGTTGTGTGTTGCACAAAGACTGCAATTACAATAAGATAATGGTGGTTACTTTCACTGCAAACTGTTAGTGTCATCGCATATTTTGGGCTACTGTGGAGCTCTTTGGGCTTGTTTTGAGGACATTGGGCTGGTTTTTCGATCAGCATCTGGCAACACTGTTTACCACATAAAATTGGTTCTTGATGAGAAAGCACAATCAGATTCATACATTAGGCGCACCGCATTATAAGGTGCACTTCTGATTTTTGAGAAAATTAAAGGATTTTATGGTCTGAAAAATACTGTAGTTAAAATTAAAAACAAAAGCTTTTTTGTATTTGTCTGGCATGAACTACTAATATGAATAGGTGACATGCAGTATACTCAAAGCCCTCAGTATAAAATTGAGGAAGCACACAAATGAAATGACCATATTTAGCAAACTATCAAGTGGCATATCACCAAGTGCAACATGAACTTGCTACAAACAGTTTGCAGTTCTTATATGTATTGGATGAGTTTTCCAATATGGAACTTCTTTCATTTGTACATCCATAAACAACAAGGAAATCTAATTTCACTGTTTTGTTAATGATGTGGAAGCTTCCTAATTTTTCAGAAATTTTGCCCAAATTTTGGACAAATCAAAGTTTTATGGGGTGCACTTTCACCCCCGCATCACTGGCTTAAAACATTTGTTTATGAATTGTAGAGGCTATTGAAAACAAACATTACAAGCACACTATGAACACGTGAGAACTGCTTCACTGTTAACTGTTTGTAATTGTACAACATCTTACAACAAACAAATGCACCAGCAGCAAAAGTGTGTTTGCAGAAAAAGAACTTACAGCTTGGTGTGGGTCACTGTTGTGGCTTTACAAATATTACTAGAAATTTTAATGCTACAGTTTATGCAGCAAACAACCAATATCTAGGTTAAACATATTTACACAGGTCTCAAAAAACATTGTGTCTGGTTGCAAAGCAGGAAGATTTCCTCATTCAAAACTTTTGAAAACAACACGGTTAACTGTAATAATGACTAATGATTCGATTTCTTCGAAATTCCATCCTCTTCTTCACTGACACTTGTGACAGACTTTATATCCTCTACATTAACTTCCCACTAGTCTTCCTCAGAATTGCCAAATTGTGCAAGCAAACCACAGCTACAATAGTAGCCAAACTTGAATTAAGTTTCAAATGCAATGGTGTTTTTAAGCAATGGAATCTTTTTTTGAGTATACCGAAAGTCTTTTCAATGGTGCATCTATTTTTAATATGAGATTTGTTGTATTTTTTTTGCAGGTGATGAAAGCTTTCGTAAAGGAGTGAAAAGATGGGATAAACAAGTGTATCCAGCATCTCCCAACAAAAACCCATCAGCAAAATCACTTTCAATTTTGAATATTCTCTGTAGATAGGGTTACAGCCACAGTCAAATGTATCCAGTTTGGGAACCCCTGGATTAGAGAGATCAGCTATTCTTCTTGTTGGAATTTCAGATTAATTTGCAAGAGATTCTACCAATTCTGTTGTTCCCACAGCATTCATTATTGGAATTATCCTGATCCAACCATTGGATAGCCTAGGTCATGCACAGCACTATTGCATCTGAAGTTACTTTATAGAAGTTAACAGTACACTCATAGCCAACATTTCAAACATAAATAACATCAATGCTTTACTGGAATTGAAGCATTATTGGTTGAATAGTTTAGCTACCGAGAAATAAGATTCTTGATCATGGAGAAATAACCTATTTTTACACTGGTCCCTCAGGCCCAAAATCAGACAGTTAGTTGATAGTAACCTTACTGTGTTTACTGCTGCAATGCATTAATAATACTATGCTTGGGCCTATTGCCCTATCCAGTGCAGATATTGTTTGAGCTAATAAAATGAAGAGATTTTCTATATTTATTGAATATTATGACAGCTGTGGAGGTTAATTTCAGAGAAACTTTGAGCAGTGTCAACCAAACATGTTTTGTTCAAATTTTCAGTTCCACCCAAGTTTCTGAGGTTGCTGCCCAATTCTCTCCTGCACTAGCCTAATTTGCACTATTGGAAAAACGAATGCAAATAAGAAAATCGAGCCAGTGCAATCCCTACGTTTGGTCTAATCTTTAGCAAGTGCCTAATTGTTACCTCCATGCATCTACGGCACATGTATGACGGTCGCAGCTGATTGCTGGACCTGCTGGCATCCTACTAATCCGTACTCAATCCACCCTGAAAGCAGGATCAAAATCAACCCAGATAACGGTCATTTTCAAACCCGGATTGAGCAGTGATCCGACTTTCTGAAATGCAGAAAATCTTGGCTCAGGATCGCGGCTCAAGCTTCGATCCATGATCATCTGATCCAGGATTGGATCGCACTTTCTGAAACGAAACCACGGATTGAATCCTGGATTAGCTTCGATCTGAGATTCAATCCAGCTTTCTGAATACCAGCCTTAGAGACTGTTTTGCAAGGCAGTGAAATTCTCAAACCAAAGTTGGCTGAAGTTTGAAAAGCACAGTAGTTTTCTTTGTTCAAACTGATGTATACCTTAAAAGCCCTCTGTGTAGCACCTGTATATTCATTGCTTGCTACGACCTTTTCATTGGAGAAAGCAAGATAAGCATTGGTCCAAAAATAAGGAAAGTGATGACAATAGTGTGGGCATTACGTATGTGAAGACATCTGTTGTCAGTTGCACCTGCCTGGCATTACTATTGCTTTATGATCAGCCTAATAATAAAATATGTCAATCTTGAAACAGCAACGTCTGTCCTTTCTGTTTTAGCAGTAGAGAACAGGGTTTGAAGCCTGCGTGAAGGTCACTACCCGAAAGTCACTGTTATCTATCCTGTTATCAACACAGCTCAACGTCATGCTGCAGAGTGGACAAATGTTGGCAGAAACTGGCGCAGCACGAGTAAGCCAGTAAAAAGTATACGGATACACTGTCGTCACTTTTCCACCTGGAGTAGCAACATGTAAATTAAAACTGAGGTAGTACATGAAAAACCTTCTGTTCAAATTACGTAAACGCATACAGCAGTCCTTTCCTCTGGCAAGAAGGTCTGAAAATCATATGAAGCGGCGCCATTCGCATACATGCATTTCACTATCAAACAACATCCACACGGCTACGCTGTCAAGTAGTTTTGAATGCATGGGCAAAAATTAGACGGGATTTCGGCTGACTGCATGGTCACCTAAGATATTTGATTTACTCATATTAAAACACATGTTTTCGTCCTACATCAAAATAGCCTCTGCTTTTCCAGCCCATTGTTTTTCCTCTGTGTCCAAATGTTTTACCACCACTGCTGTACACTTTTTAAGTGATGTTAACCTAACTTCAGTTCAAGACTTCCTGACACTCTTGGCAAGAGGCTCCATGCCCATAACCAGCTAAGGCTTCAAAATGGATTTTTTCTACTGTGTGCGTGATAGCAGTTGGTGGCAGGCAACACCTGAAATTCGCTTCAACGGGGTGGTTGAGGTGACAGCTTTTGCCCAAGGAGCGCTACGACACTTAATGGCCATTCAGTGTCCGTGGATCGACCGCCCATTATTTGAGAAGCGGTCACTGCCACTGCATCAACACCACTTAACATCGAGCCACAAAAATAGAAGTTGCGACTTCCAATTGCAAGACAACAGAAATGTAAACAAGTCTAAAATAAGACCAACATAATATTTAAGCCCTTGGCAAAGCTTGAAACCGTCTCTGCGAAACCTAGGCTGGCAACAGATGTTGTACGCTGTTAGCCCCTACAAAAGAATGACCACTAACGACCACAAAATTTGACATGAATTCATGACACAATAATGCATTATAGTACGCCAACATTTCCAAACATGAACATGCAAGTATAATTTGTTTTTTCACTAAAAGACATGAGAACATCGCCAAGCCAATATACATACCATCCACTAGCACCACCAATTGCTACTTGAGTTGCAGACTTGTACCGCACTAGCTGTGCTCCACTGTTCACAAACTGTTCAAGACTGGGCATTACCTTCCTGTTCATTTCATCAGTGTCCAAAAACTCATCAACGTCATTGCCAGTGATCCCTAAACAAATGCACATGAAACCTGTACAGCCTCATTTTTTGCAAAAATGTGGTCCACAGCAAAGCACATCACAAGAAACATTATACTGTGCCATGTCTTGAACGGTGAGCAAATGAAAGGGGAAACATACCTAAAAGTTGCAATTACTGTGTGACAAACAAAATCACTTTACTTTGCGAAAGCCAACCTCCTTGGTGCTTGTAACTTTAAAATCACAGTAGAAGGCTTTCTATGTAACATGACTGACAACTGAATGTACAACTGCTAGCAGCTAATGTCCTTTAATAAACTGGAGTTATCTGCAATATGGCATTTTCAATTGGCATGAATTTAAAATTGCAATTAACACTGTTTTTTAAGTGTTAATATATATTTCTGACTGATAAATTATATATATACTACTTGATTGAAATCTGCAATATCCTTGAAGCTGTCAGAAGTTTGTTTGATGTTCAATGCTCATAGCTGTTATTTCACAAACTATAACAAGGATTATGTTGATAATGTACGCATTTCGGTTTAATGATTAGATTTCACTGCTTCGCAATGGAGTATAAAGTAATTTTTCAAAAGCATGAATTGGCATTGTAAGAACTTTCAGTGCATTTGTCTCTCAACTTCACAAATAAGCAAAATGAACAGCTGTTTTACTAAATGCAAGTGGTTTGGATTAATACAGAAAGACATGCAAGCTTTACCACATGGTAATCTTGTTTTCCATTTACTATTCCTTTCGTGCAACTGTGATAGAAATATGCTTTCTAACTACAAATTGTTTTCAATGAAACTTTTTACTATGTTGCTACAAAACCAAGTGGTTGAAGTATGCTTTTATGATTACATTTAAAGGGGCTATCAGAGAAAAGTTCTGTTTCAAGATCAGGCAGTAAAGTGAAAGTTGTTAGTGCTCTTACGCATTACACTTTATTACAATTTTGCAATGTGCTAATTATCAGTAAGACAATTTTGAGTGCATAAATAGGTTGAGTTTCTTTTAAAAACAAAGTCATGCTTCATCACATAGTGTGTTTTAGAAAACAAAAATATTTACTTCTTCATATTTTATACAGAAAACAATCGCAGAGCAGGTTACTGAACAATCTTGAAGTCTGATTCAGGCCATTCAGATATCAATGACAGTGATGCAGAACCTCTATACTACTTGATATCACTGGGGAACTGATAGTGAGAATGAAAATACAGACAAATCTGGTTAATTGCATAGCCAATTTGCCAAACTTTTTTATCCATTTAACCAGAATATGCGATTATTCACATCAGACAAATATGCATAGGTTTACCTTACCACCATACTCTACTTCTGTCCACATGCTTGCTACCTGATACCACTGATATCTGGTAATTTGATGCCGAAGACAGATCTTTGGGATATAAAGGTATTTCTACATGTTCTTAAATTCCTTGGTCCAGATGTTTTAATTCTGAAAAGCTACAGTGCTTAGCAAACCAACAGTAATCAATTGAAACGTAAATTGAAAGTTGTTGCTGTGCCTTGCATTTTAATCTGCGCACTGTGTTTGTGAGGTAATAAGTGTATCAGTCATGGTAAGTGCAGCCATGATTCTTCTGCTGTGTTGGACTATGTAACGTAGTTGTAAACATGTTTATGTCTGAAAACAGTCATGCACTTCTCCTTCAGATGAGACATCGATCTTAACACCTTGGCGTCTGGGTGGTTTTGGCGATCTTCGCAAAAAGAACACAGTTTTCGGTTGCCTTACCAACGCCCTAGCTCCTCCGCCGATTGTGCTAGAGAGCTGTTCAATGGCTCAAACGGATTGGCCAGTATAGTAGATTGCACTCGTAAAAAAATTTTTTGCCTGGGGGGTGCGTTTTTTTGTGAGTGACGTACACAAATAAGAGTTCTTTGCTAAATTTGCATATTAAACGTGCCTGATCTCATTGCATAATAATTTAAACATACAGCTTAGCATCAAAAGTGTAAAGAAACAGTTGACACATCACCATCTTGCTTGAAGTTAGGCATTTGCTTATCTATCATCAGGCTGGCATTATGGCTACAGCTTAGGTTTGAGATTAAAATCTGATGTTTTCTGTAAATCATGCTTTGGTGTTTTCAATATTTCAACCATAAACTTTTATTTACAATATGTGAAATTGATTTCCTAGTAAAATAATTTGTTGATTGATTTGACTGCATCACCTTGGTGGAGGATTATTGTTGGAATGTGGATATGTGCAAGTCTGAATTACTGCAAAGTTATGAAGCACAACGTGGCGGCAGATTCCTTAACCTCATAGCAAACATTCTAAAGCAAAAGAAAAATGTTAAAAACTGGCTAAAAAAGAGAAAAACTTATAAAATACAATCAGCTATGCAATTAACATGTTTGGTGCAGATTGACATATATATAATCACTGTCACATGATCAAAGCCACAGAGTGCAGATTGACACATATTTATTCATCAATCACTTTGCGACTTTATCCACCGCAGGGCACAGCATCATAACTTTTTATGTAGTAGTTTTTTGCAATGAAAATTTGCTTCAATGCTCCTCATACCTAGACACATTAATCCTGAAAATTTAATGCAAATTTAGCAAGAACTCTTTTATTTGTGTAGGTTCACATTCAGCAACATTTGCTAGGCCTAGGCCTTAGCACTTTTTCCAAAATAGCTAGGTGCAATCAGTGAATTGAAGAACAATAAAAATTTNATACAAAGGAGGATGAAAACATCACATGTAAGGAAAAAATTGGAAAAGAAAACAATGCATAGCCAAGTGGGGTAAAAAAATTNATGCTGGGGTAANATGTAACTAATAACTATCCCCCTTGAAAATTACTGAAAAGAAAAAAAGTTTAAATTAATTGAGGCTACAGAGGCATTCACTGAGACATAGAAGTCCTCAAATGAGGTTAGCAGATTTGTTTGAAAATTGATGTTGATATAGATAGGACCACAAGTTTCAAACAAATTTTATGAACTTTTATACTGCTTGAGAAATACTTAGCATAAACATGTCAAAGTTAGAAACTGCTTTGGTAATGTATGTCTCTGCATACCCATACCAATAAAAATTGACAACTTTACATTCTTACTTTTATGGGCTAGTTCATTTTTACCCCAAACGGATGTATTGACTTGGGAAAAAAACTAATTACTTTTTAGCCCAGACAAGATTATTTACCCCAAGTTTGCATTGTTTGTATGATCTTACTGTAGAACAGATAAAGTAAATTTCTCTGAAGTATTGCTCTGCAAAAAAAACAAGAATCTTCATTTGTTTTTTGGTGTTTCAGCTTCATTTTATATACCCCAAAATCAAAAATAGCAAATGAAAGAGGACCATGGCAAACACCAACGAACTATTCCCATGACNTTTTAATTGAACAACATATATTGCAAAAACACAAATGTTAAATCATATACGTAATTATTAACATAACACAAATGATNTTGGGCAAACAATGGATGAAGAGTTGTTTACAAAACTTTATCCTATACAGTAGAATACAAATATAGTTGTTGCATAAAGCACAATAACTTTTCTCACACTAGGTTTTCTGTAATGTAAATTTACAAGAATGTTCTGCTTACTCAAATGCACCTTTATAGAAAATTTGAGGTATTGGTGGAGACCCACAGACTGTGCTCACGAATGCCACCATGATAAGAGATGGTTTATCCACGATAAACCTGGAGATTAATAGTTCTAAATGTGAGCTACTCTTTATTAATCACACAGACATCAACAAGCCCCAAACAAGCAAGCTCATTCAAGACCAATTCCCATCCCTCTCTATACCTGACCCTATTCATTAGCAGTTACTTGAGTACCCCCTGCACCAGGAATCTGCCCCACTACACTTAAAGGCAAAAATCAAAGTGCTCGACAGCATTACTGAAAATCTTGAGCTAACTGAACCACATCAAGCATTCTTCATCTTGAAAAACTGCCTCTCAATCCCCAAACTCACATATCTGTTGCGTAGCGCCCGATGCTTCAAGTGCAAAGAGGAACTTGAAGCGTTCGACACCGCAATAAGAATAAACATGGAAAAAATAAGTAATGTGACTTTTGGAAAAGACAGTCGGGCACAAGCATCCCTGCCAATCCGACATGGAGGCCTTGGCCTCCGTTCCGCCGCAGATCTGTCTCTGCCATGTTTCCTGTCGTCATCCTTCACCTGCCAGGGCCTCGTCAACAGGTTGCTTCCCTCTCTCACATTGCCTCATGGGGAAGTAATCAACGCAACTGACACCTGGTCTGCACTTC
>JGI24159J19872_10002213_pt1 | contig 22871 bp, 15 predicted proteins | sample Ectturendosymbi4_FD_19872 | JGI IMG/M metagenome (IMG submission 19872) | reverse complement strand
AACGCTTCACCGGATCGCTGTGGGCAGGAAACTTGAATCTTGGAGGCGTTATGAGGGAGGGCCGATGTTGTGAGCGCAGCAACTTTCCTAGGACACGTCTGTCCGACAGTCGACTGTCCTGGCCGAAACTCGCGAAGGCCAGGTCTGGGTTGGTGCCGACGTTCCAACGACGAGAGAAGAAACTGGCTGCTTCCTTTGGGTTGTACTACAGCCCAATGTTGTTGGATGTCGCCCAGAAGTCCAGGCTCTCACCGTCCGGGAATGTTGTGTTGTAATCCTAGTTGACACGCTGGCAATTTAAGTCGCCAAAGTACAGACTGGGGTGTGTGACCGTCGGGATGGTCGTTGGAGTAAGTCGCGAGCGTGGAGGTTTGTAGACGTTGACGATCTTGTAACCTGCGACATCTACGCACACCCACTCAGTCTCTGAATGATCTGGAGGCTGATCGACCAGTGACCATTTCAACCGCTCGTGGACAAACGTGGCAAGGCCGTGATTCCTGCCTAGCATTGATCCAGCTCGTGAGAAGTTGGGAATCACTAGCTTGTCTGCAGTTGTTCAGTGGGTCTCCTGTAGGACGATGATGAAAGCCTTGTTCTTATAGGCTAGCTCAGCGCCGGATTTAGATGGTGGGGTCCTGGGGCCCAGGCGTGGTGGGAGGTCCCATATATGGATACAAAATGTTTGGGTACGGATGGTCGATGACGTCACTAATATTTCAACATATCATGAACATTTATGACGTAACCTTATGGCGTCACATTTGTTAACTCAACTGCAATAAAACTTTATGACGCAACATGGTATTTGAGAATGATTAGCGATTTGTGAAACTGTGGAAAAATCAGTCGCTGGAAGCATCGCATCTCCTGTTTTTAATATTTGGTTGAAAAATATATATTTTGAAAATTTTATGGAAAAACTTACTGGGCGATCCAACGTTTTCATCATCTCTGAACGCCAGTCCTCGCGCTCAGCAATAGATTTTACGACAGAAACAAGAAACGTTGCAGGCAGAGGCGATTTCCGATATTGTTCGCATTGGTTGACCTGACTGGCTAGTTCTGTATCAGTTCTTCATAGTGAGCAATTACATCTGCGAATAAATGTAATCGTGGCAGCTTTATGTTCCATTGAATGCTCGTGGCTCCTCAGGCGCTCCAGAGCGTGATCCAGTCGAAGATTCCTTTTCTAATACGGAAATGCGCACATTTAGTTGTATCCGCGCACAATCAATCTGCAAGTGAAACATTTAACACAAATTTGTGAAGGAGAAAAGCAAAGCTGGCTTCTGTCAACTACTTCGCTATTGTGGTTCTGGCGAGGAATAAGACTTGTGGTACATTTCCCTGACAAGTTTCTGTCTTTTCTGTGTTGTGGAACGTCATGTATTAAAAGTGTCTTTTCATCACAATGTCAAAAAGAACTGTTTCATATTTCAACCAATATTCCCTCATTTTTCCGGTATACTGACTGGACAGACGACCCAGAGACCCTTTATCGTTGTCTCCAGTGATAGCGTCAGCCATCTCATCTATCGTGTTTTTCGATTATACATCTTGACGTTCTTCTGCTATTTACTGCTGGTTAAACTAGGTCTATTTTCATCATTACGTAGATCTAAGTCTGTCACAACATGTTCTTTGCTTTTCTGTCCTCTTACAGATTCCGCAGAAATGTCTCCGTTGGACTTCACTGCCACTCTACTGTAAAATAGCAACTTGAATGTTTCTTGAGTTGGCTGCAACTTCTTCCTCTCTGGTTTTTGCCTCTTGATTTTTTACGTCTTCCAGAACCACTTGGATAAGCTCTACATCTGTTAAGATGACGATCCCCTTCTGTCCATGCGTATTTATTAATAAGCTCAATAAGGCTGCCACATTTTCATCACAAAAAGGGAGGACAACTTACGACTGTCATTTACTTGAGTGTATTGCAGATAATTATCTGCACTTAACAAGTCAACTAACAATTGGGCCTATTGATAAGTTTAAGCATTGAAGTAAGACGTCTAGTGTGGACGATGTTTCAGTCAAAACACACAAAACAAAATCTTTATTTACTTGTTCTATTTAGCTCATGAATATATTGCAGTTTGCTTAAGTTTCTTCAAAATGTGAAATCGCTTTTGGCAATATTATGAAACTAATTGCATGAAAGCTGTTTTAAATTGCACACCAGCTTTAATAGAGTAGAAACTGGTTCGATTAGAATGATTTCTCTTGCTTTTGGGTTTGTGGCTGCATCAATGAATAAATCGTTCCACATCAGCGTAATGAGCCACAACGCTGAAGTAAAACTGTGCAATCTTTATCAGTTTGCTGAAGCATTCAGTGGCATTGCAAGCTATAAAATATTCTTCCCATCTTTCATGTTTCATCATTTTACAATAAATTGCATTTGGTTGATGCTCTTTTTGCACGAACTCAAACAAGTTCTGGTATTGGTCAAACAGTTTAGCTTCATCAACAGAAACGTCTCTTTCAAGCAGATACTACTCACATGGTTGAACATTTTCCCATGCAGTTGTTTGCAAACGGAGGAATCTAGTCAAAGCATTCAAATTCAGCAAATATAGTGGTCCATTTAGCCAGATGTGCAACACAAGATTTGTACAATAGAGATACATCCGACATGATAACACACAGTCACGATCCTTGCCTTCTCGCAGCCTCTAAGTTTTCTTAGTGCTGATTTAACTTGGTTTGATATGTACATCTGATTGTCTCTATTGAACCCTTAATTGCCTTCACAGTGGCGAAACACGATAAAACCTCAACAACTGATGCTTTGGGCTTCTCAACATTTTGAACTTGCTCATTGAAAGCAACCATCAATGACTTAAAATGGTTACGCTGTGAGAAATAAGTTTTTGGTATTCAGTATCCACAGTCACAATAGTCTTTTCACTCTCCTTTGCAAACTTTGTAAATGTAACCACACGTAATTCACTCATCTTCAAAATCATTTAGTCCTTTTCTAAAAAAGAGATACTTGTCACGGATTTCTTCGTTTTTTTAGCCTTATACTGATTAGCTATAATTACTAGAAAGTACTACATTAGGCTATGTGCAATACACTAATCACGGTTCATCAGCAAAGCTAGTACAGTACCTATAGGCCCAATGGAACCAGAAGTCCGCGCTCTAATGCCAAAGTCACTGAGATACAGAAACAAGATTTACCGCTGTTATGTAACGATTAATGTGAAAGAATTCTCGCCTTTCCAGCCGAGAATTAACCTTAACCAAAAACATAGATTAATCAGCTAACTTGCAGGCCCTCCCATAAACGAAGCTACGCCACCAGTTCGCATAATAATAATAATATTTTATTGCGGACTCATGGTCCATATCACAGACACAAGAGAATAAAAAGTGGTTAGCTGTACATCAGGGCACATGACAGAAACGGTGTTTGCTTATGACCAACCTTGAGAGGCGCAAAAGACTTTCCCAGCACTGCTTACTTTTTTATGCTTGATGTGTACACAATGTCCACATATTTTTACTACACAAAAGCAATACTGATGAGACGCAAACACCAAAACAATTCACGGACAACTACTGCATTTGGTCTCTACCATACAAGAGCGTTGAATAATTGAGGAAAAATGAAGATTTCTTGTTGCAGTTGAGTAGGGAAAGCTTACTGTTTGTAAATACAATATATCATAGGCAGTGGCGTAGAGAGGGGGGGAATTGTGCCCCAAGCAAGCTAAATGTAAAAACTGGTCACCCACTGAACTTATATTTCCGTTTTAGCATTCTTTTGGTTGTCAGTACGTTGTTGATTTTGCGTTTTTCGGATTATTTCCGGTGATTTAGAGTTTTAGTGTAGCCATCCACAACAGGATTCACCATCATTTCTCAAGTTTGTTTTCTGAGTGTTGGCTAGTAGACCCGATACAGTGGCCAGCGGGCCCCTTTTATCTAAGACTACCACATTGGTTCAAACCTTCAGTTACGCCACCGATCATAGCAATGTAAATTAGAAATGCCAAAAGGAGTATATTTTGACATTTTTGAATTCCTCGGAGATTATATTTCATTTCTCATGAAAAAAGTGGACATGTACTCCAAAAACAGGACGTATGGTAATCTTACTTAACAATGCTAGATATATGCGACCTGTGCAAATCTGAGTAAGGCAGACGCAAAATCTACGATTAGCGAGTAGAAACGTAAGCTAATGCGTTCTACGTGGCTTGGCCTTGCATTCACTAGATTCAGATACCTGATCGACTTTCAGGAAACCAATAAGTGTACTAGTTGTTTCGTCACAATACCAAATAATGTGAAATACTGTCGTGCAAGTGAAATACTGTCGTCTGGCCAACCGATAAATAATGGCGTCTACAAACAAAATTTCCTCACTAATAAAAATGACTAATTGGCACGCATATGTCTTACATATGGCTAAACACGTGAACATGGTGGGGGACCCTCTTTGGTGGGGGGCCCTGGGCCCTATGGCCCCCCCGCCCCCTCTAAATCCGGCGCTGGGCTAGCTGCTTAATGACGGAGATCTTGTTGTCAGTGGCCCCTTCCGTGTTCAGCTGGATTATGTTGGGTCGTAGGTCATCTTCGGCAGCATTTATGCTGCTCCGCCCTGAGAAGGGCGTTGTTTGAACCATCCCACGCTGAACACATCTAGCGCGAGTAGCAGTGATTGCTCTCATGGTGAGAGATTTGGTAAGCACTTCAAGAAATGCCGCAACAGGGAGGGCCACGTGAAGGCATCTGTCTTCCACCTTGAGGTTTGTTGATGAGGAAGCAAAAAAGACATTGAAGAGCAACGATAGTTCCCCAGATATTTTGGCAAAGCTGTGCTCAAAAAAGAGTCAAGAATTACTTTTGAAAATATGTTATGAAATTTTGAGAAGCGTAAAGATCAATCCGATGCAAATCACAATGTTCGGCAGCAGAAAGTGAAAGAGTCGTTTGGCCAACCTATTTGCCAGAACAATTCATATCTTAGTGGCAAGTAGTTAAGACAAATGTGAATCCTGGTTATTCAGTGGAACTTCCAAGAAAGTCAATTTTCCACATTTTCAACGTCAAAACGAGCATAGCACTTTTTCAACAAGTTTTCGTTTTTAGCAAATTCTCTCTTTTGCTGGCTTCTTACTCTTTACCACGCAAACGACTGTTAATACTGTAAATGAACTGTTTTCCCATTTTTGTGTTGCCATCGCTTCCAGAAGCCAGATCGTGATCCACAGTCATGCTTATGGTATTGTTGTAATCAATGCCAATTCGACAAAGACTGGTAATCGCTGTTGATAATTAGGCAAAAATGAATTGCAACCTTAAGAAAATGATGCAACTGGCGATTTCAAATCACAGTTGGTCTTCTTAAACAAATGCGGATAATTCGATTCAATCTTATTTGTTATGATTTTCGCAACCTACATCAACTAATTTTTATAGAAGTGCAGGTATGTTTGTGGTAACTCTTTCACCATTTGCAGTTCTGGTGTGTGACCAAACTGATTTCATAAATATAATGCAAAGTAAAACCAATCGCTTGGCAATGGTTGTTTGCGAAGTAAAAGAACGACTATTTCCAATATGTGATGTCATCCGCACAAAACCTTTGAAGAAACGGGAAATATCTTCAAAATATGAAAGAAACTTACATAAAACAACGTAGAAAAAGTTTAACTACTAAGCGAACGCATCTGAATATTTTTTTGCAAATCTGTTTCATAGATAGGCTAAACAATTAACATTTTCCGTGAATTGTCACAAAACATACGTTCCATACAGCAATTGCTTGATAGTAAGTGCAAATTGTTTCCAACAGGCATTTAATTGCATGCCAGATCAAAGATAAGTTGGAATGTCCAGAAAGTTCATAAAAACATTTCTTTACCAGCTAAACCTCAGAACTTTGTTGTTGTTTCTTTATAGGATAAAAATTTACAAAGGAGTTCTTTACTTCGTCGACTTACGGGAATGGCAGGTGCAGATGGTTGATCTGGAAAAGGAAGTCAAGTCGTCGAGTGGGTTCGGTCCCAGAATCTTCTATAGACCAACGTCCCTCAGTCTTTTCAGCTCTTCCTATTACACCAAACATATCGGTAAAAATTAAAAAATGGTTGAAACATTCGGCAAAAGGTTTAACATTTACGAAAATAATTTTGTTAGTCTGTGCTTCTAATTTTGTGGTGGTAATAACAACAAGCACTTGGGCCATTTTGGGTAATACCCTTTATCTCAATAGCTTCTTTGAGCTATGCTAAATAAAGCAAAATGTTCTTCTCTTAAGCGTTGAATGCTTACATTTTTTAACTATTGGGGTGTTTCAACTAGACCAAAATCATTATATTCCATGAACTGACAGTGTATATCTTTCAATGTAATTGTTGCTGCAGCCAACCTATCCAACCCGTGCTTTCAACGCCGGGACGCCTGCGAACAACTCTGCATTCCTGTTTCAAATAAATCGTCGGTATGTAGTTGCGAAGATGGAAAGGCTTCCTTGGGCACCAGATGCTACGGAAATGCCACCACAGGTTCAAAGTTTTCCTGTGTTTGGTTTGTCGATTCAAAACCTGGGCATCGCCTGCTTTTTGATGAGAAGTATTGTGAAACTTAAGAAAAACATTAGGGATATTTTGGGATATAATGATATGGTTTCATAAAACACATCGACGGTTTTTTATCTTGAAAGCAATTAAGATTTGACATACATTACTAGTCTTACTAGTCTTTTACTAGTCTTTTAGTCTTTTGTGCAATACTAGTCTTTTGTGCATAACGGCTGAATGCTTCTTCTAGGGGACTTTCCGATTAAGGCATTCATAAATACACCTCATGACGGATGCTGCAGAAGCAAGTCCGCATAAAATGGTTGCAAGGGCCGGGAGAGCACTTTGGCGAAAAACAAATGCTTATTCCATAGAACAAAACTTTTGATTAGTAACTGTGAACAGTATTGCCACAAATATCAAAAACGTTATTTTATTCGACGCTTCGAATTATTCATCAGCTATCTTCAAGTAAAAACGGGCTCTGGGACGCTTTCCAGTCGGTGCGGCCATGAGAGATTGGTGAGGAATCGCCTCGCCAATCTTACACGGTGTCATTGTGATCACCAAGCTCAGCCATAGTAGCTGGGATCTCTCTATTCGGAAAAGAAATGGATTGAGATTCAGGGATTTACGAATTTCATAGCTGCACACATTGTAACGAAGTGTCCACGCTGTGGACTCTTCGAAAAAATCCCATCTTTGCCGACTGCACTTGAGATAGCACTGTTTCAGTCATTACCCACAATTCATGACCGTAGTGAGGATTGGAACAAATGCTGATTTAAACTGAAAGCTTTGCGGTGTTTGAAAGTTCCCGATTTGTGACCACAGAGCGATAAGGCACACGCAATACCACGCTTGCTTTAATCTCCTTGTTCCGCCTTCTGCCACTCGTGAATGCCACCCCAAGGTACTTGGGCTTCTCCACAAGCTCTAGTGTAATGCTACTTAAAAATAGCATGTGCTACAGCAGATGAATAAAGTCACTTTTGTTTATTACACTGCTGTGATTGCAAGGCATGAAAATTTGAATAAGATATTTACAAAATTTTCTGCACTCATAAAAGAAGCTTTTCCTCGGTAAAATTTGTTGAAAAAACATGTTGCACGCAATAAAATACATGTTTGTAGATGTCATGTGGCCCACAGTCAGCACTACAGAACATTCAGCAATAACTCTTGTCATACAAGAGAAATCAACACGAGATATTTCGAAGGTGTGAAAGTAGATTTGGATGCAGATCTGTTTTTTGGGTGAAGATCTGTTTATATTTATGGCCAAAAGTGCAGTTGCGAAATCTTAAAGACAATGTTCTGAAAACAGTTGCACTCTTTGTCATAACCTTGCAAGGTGGGATGAATTATTTGCATTGTTGAGAGTAAAAAATGGCGCATGTCGCATTGTTTTTGTTTCGCTGAGATATTTCGGTCATTTGACTTACAGTTGTATCAAAACTCGCCGTAACGGTGTTAATTAGCCTATATTTTCAGACATTCTTACCGAAATGACTTATTTTTTTCGGCCATTTTTTTTTCGGTCATTTCAAAAACATTTTTGTCTATGACCGAACAATGACCGACAAAAAGCCAGATGTCACACCTAGGGCGCAACAATCAGTAAAAACGATGAAAAAGTTGTCATGCTTTATCTGGCCCCTTTTTAAGTCTATTGTGAAAGCCAGAAGGAGGGAATGTAGAACTTCTTACAGAATTTTGTAATACAGCAACTTCATGCGGCTAAACTGTAACATTGCTGATTTAATATTCTTTCGCTCGGGCGACTAAAATCATTTGACCAATAAAGAAGCACAAAACGCTTTCCGAATGGATATACGTGTAAAGTCTGAACAAAAGAAGGTACCTAGGAGAACCACAACTAGGGATATGTATTATGGGACATCTGGAGGTTGCGGAATATTCCAGAATCTTTATTTCGAATCCAAAATATTGAATCTTGTTCAGGAATAACTTGTTAGGAGCCAAATGAGCTGATCGCGCAGAGGTTCAGAACGCAGCTGAGCGATCACATGACCTGTTAATTAGCCCGTTAGGTCACTACGCAGTGCCGTGAGCTTGTTTGGAGTTTCTTTCAATCTCTGAATCAGGAGCGCAAAGAGTGCCATTGCAAAATTTAATGAAATTATTTGTTTTACCAACTTTGCAATTTTTCACGTTTATTTAATCCAAATTTATTTCGAATCCAAATATTCGAAAAAACTCTGATTTCTGAATTCGAATACTTAAGGATTAGAATCCATAGGATTCGAAAATCCATTACATGCATCCCTCACCACAACCAGAATCAAATCACTTATGACCAAATTACTGAACACTGGTCTTCATCTAAATTTAGCATGAATGATAATTTTCATCCGACCTTCCTGGTGAGCATCTTCTAGAGCAGGGTATATGTTATGTTATGTATCTTGATAGAACTAGTCTTGCTATTGTGACTAACGAAGCAATTGCCACATGTAAAGCATATGTGAGGCACAAGAATTCACAAAGATGGCAGCGAATAAGGCGACAGACTCTCAAGACTGACGGCGAAACAACGCCAGAAGTAAGAAAAACCCCTACAGTATTAAAACAATACAAACTAATCCAGCTGAAATTTAATACAACGAAAAAATGTAGCATTACGGAGAAAAACACTGGATTTTTGCGGAAAACTTCCACTTTCAGATCATGTGCTCAAGTGTTGAGAATTTTCTTCTCTAAAATTAATTGTCATCGTGAAACGTTACCTCATAAATTTCTATGACTAATCTGTTTACCGGGAGGGAAAACGGTGTACAGTCTACTTACGTGAAGAGTCGTTGACGTGGAAGTGAACCTTTCATATTAAAGTATTGCCGATGCTGAATAAAAATTAAAAATGAGAATCTTCATCGAGAAATGAAGATACACGGGCGTAGCCGAACCATTTTCTCTCTCTTTAAAAGTTTTCTGCTTTCTGCTGTCCTATTGCTTGCCCCTCGTTATTAATCTTGTGATGAAAAAAAGCTTTGATTCCGCCGTTCTGGTATATGTTTGGTCCACAACAAGCCACTTCACCAGCACCAAGAAGTTTATCAAGTTATATCCAGAACCATGAATCATATTGTTTAGCCGCAATACATGGAGGGCAATATTTCTACCAAATTTTTCATTTGCAGAATGGGAAGTCCCACCGTTTTGTTAGTTTAGGTCTCCACAATGAACCTGTACAAGTTGACCACATTCGAAGACCCCCCTGAAGCTTTAAGGGCTGGGATAAGTTTCTCCCTGGTAACCCTCTGGCATTGGAAAGTAAAAATTAAAAGGCTTTCATTTATTGCCTTACTTGTGTGTTTATTCATTCATATTATTATCTATTTACTCATTGTTCACTAACCTTAGTATTGCTTTTCATTTTGACATTCCGCTATTGTGTATTTGTTGACAACAAATATCCAAGATTTTTGGTTGTAATAAAAGTGGAATATAGTGATACACATTATAAGTTTGCGGTATACAAAAAGTTTTTGAAAGGTGAAAACATTTCTTAACTATAACCAGCTTATGGTATTAAAACTACTTGAACACGTCGCTTTCAAAAATCTGCAGAACAGCCTCCGCAATACGGAGAAACATGTCCGGAAAGCGAAACAATTTATTTGATGCCCTGCAACAACTATATCAACTACTCCTGGGTTCCTCCAAAGTGGATTGACGACAAAACAGGTATTTCATTCAACAACCATGCATGGGAAACACATTTTCATGGATGAGTAGTTCCCCCCATTCAAAATGTGAAACACTGGTGTTTTCAAAAATATTTTTCGAGATTTTTAGCAATGTGTGAAGCTCACTTGACTTCCTTGCAAGATTACCAGGTCTCCGCAAAAGAACTGGCAACTGCAAAACCTATATATACGTCTACGGTCTATCGGTCACATTCCGCAACCAGAACAAAAATCCGTTTCCACTGCTCCCACTATGCCAAAGCGTGATGTTTCTGTTGATAGTGGAATATTTTGACAAGACTGATTATAATCGGTGGTATAAATGGCATGGACGTATGCAAACAGTTGGTTTTCAAACAAAGAAGACCATGTTCTATTACAAAAATATCAGAATGTAAAAAAAATTTTGCAATCATTTTTTCGGCCGTACCAATTGCAGTGGAATAAAAACTAAAGAGTAATCTGATGATGAAAATTGAAAATACTGTAATTACATTTTCTAACCAGAAAAAATGCAAAGGGGTTAGTAACGTAAAAAACGAACAACTAATTTTTTGATTTTAGCAAGGATATTCGTTTTGAGGTTTATGTGCTCATAGATCATTTGTTAATATTTGCGAGCAGCATTTGATTCAATCCTCACGGATGTTTGAGTGAAAGCAACCGCTTCACATCCACATACACTCATGATTAATGCAATACGAACACTTTTCTGACAACTGAGAAAGACATAAGCATTTTGTGTAAGCAGCTTTTTATATATTGTGCAAGCACACATGTTACAAGCATGGGTATCGAAAGTGGGTGAATGTTGGGGCCTTGCCCTCTTGATTTTTAAATTTGATATTTCCTATTAATGTAGCTTTTAACAAAAAATGTGTTTCTCTTAGCGTCAGTTGGTAAAATTAAATTTCATCACTTACAGTCACCACCTGGAAAAATCCCCTATTGTCCCCAACCCTGGAAAAATCCTTCCGACGCCCTTGGTTATAAATAACCTGCTGTAAAGACAGATATCTACTTATGAGTAAACATAATTTTTGAATGCTTTTGCTTTTGTGACTGCCTTGAATGAAATAATATCCTTTGATTTCTCACAGTCGTTGGAAGTTTGAAGCTAAATGCACCTTCATATCCAAATCCTGTGGAACTGCCTGTGGGTGACCACACATTCGAATACACAGCCACAGACTCTGATGGACTTACTACGGCTTGCATGTTTGTAATTACTGTGCAAGGTGGGTGGCTTCACCAGCTTTACTTTCATTCAAACTTCTAGGCTAAATGGTGATAATTGTTTTTGCTTTCGCACTTTTGGGGATAGTTCACTTGACCCCAAAGAATGGACAAAAGCAGGTTTTGCATGTTGTTTGTATGGGGATTTCACAAAGTCTGTTCTTTTAGAGTGCATGATTTATTGACTGGTGGTCCCTTCTGATTACAAAACAATTTTTGACTCAGCCCGACGAACCTGCAATCATCCACCGGATCTGCCAGATCATCTGGTAGCACCAAGTCCACCATGCAACCACAACTTGGGTGCTGCTTACAGCGTGCGTTGCAAAGATGAGAAAAAGTGGTTAGTGCGGAACATCAACGACAGTAAGACATACGCGATTGGCACAGAGCTGACAAATGCTTGCCTTTACAACGGAAATTGGGTTATTGAAGACTGGTCCGTTTATGAATGTTCAGTTCGCCTTGAACATGGAGGTAAGAAGCCAGCTTTACAATCTTGTCTAAGCTCTTTCTCAAAAACTGTGAATAGGTCACTAATTTTAAATGCTTGATATTAGAGAAATCGCTATGCCTGAGTGGCTCTTTCACATCTTCAAGAAGTAATTTACCACTTATTTTTAAACTATATTCCCTGAAATTTTAAATTGCAACTGGAAATAGTACAATTCTGCCTTGACTGAGCAACTATTAGCGAAATGAAACGACATATACGTAAATATTTTGCCAGGGTCAATTCTTTCTTATCCTGTTTATACTGTATGTGTCCATAAACTGCAATGTATTGCTCAGATTAGAAAGACTAAACCGATCGTTTATAAACTTTTGCATGAATTTCCAAGTTTGTTGATGGTATTTTTATGGTTGTCCAAATATTTGCAAGCATCTATTTATGAAGTACTAAGTTGATTAAGAGTATTTCCTTTATAGGTTTTACTTTCTTTCATTTTGCTATAATTTACCATTTGTTGAAATGCTTATTTTCTGCAGATTAAACGTGCGACAAACAGATTATATTTTTCTAATTGTAGCACGGCTTATTCCTAAGTTCAAGTTGAACTTACTTCCGCTTTTCGGCCCAGAAAACTCGTTCATTGTGTAATCCACAGTAACAGAATTTGAAAAGAAGAATTGTATCGGAAGCTGTTAACATTTTGTAACACATTTTAAAAATATTTAGGCAGTTGCGTTTTAATTAAAAACACTACATTTGAACCGAGAAGCATTTGGTGTAGAAAGCGTTTCTCAGAATTTCTTTGACGAAACCTTTAACTGAATATTTTATAATATTGTGGTATAGTATGAGCTCATATCTTTGCACCATACTTTTAGCAACCTGCCAGGATAGTTAATTCTTCGATATTTGATTTTCAAATGGTCCACAGAAGGCTTGTAGCTGTGGCACTTCATGTGCGAAGATAGACTGATTTTCATACAAATAAAGCATTTTCCTGCACATGATATTGCGAGTGCACTACTGTTGCACAGTGCACTACTGTTAACATTGCTGCTGCACGACGAGTCAAGCTGGTCTTCTGATCGAGCATCAGAATGATGCATTAGTCTAAAACAATCTTTTCGGCTTCACACTAAAGATAAACGAACTTTGAAGAGTTTGTATGGTGCAATTTTCGCAACACAGTATGGGTCATAGAAAAAGCAAACATCTTCTTTTGTCGCCTTGTTAACTAACCACTAACAAAATAAGATTATCAAAATTTTGCAATACCATACAAAAATTGAGATAGGCATGATGTTTTCTGAAAAATGTTTTTCCTGATTTGTCTCAACTAAGTTGATAAAAACAATATTGTTTATCAATGTTCTTTTATCCCCGGATTTATTTTCGGTATACCACTTGTAAACGCATTAGAAATTGAAATTGGAGGTCTATGGAGGCAGTTGGTTTATGAACTTGTCGAGAATGTTTTAACTACAGCCTTTTAAAATAATTTTCTGCATTTTAGGAAATACAAATTTTGTTTGTCATCCGCGTATATTTGAGTATGCCGAACTACAATTTAATGAAACCAAAAACATTGCTTTGCGAAATCAACTGCAAAGTTTAATATTTATATTGTTCTTAACAAAGTTTAGCAATTTTTAAGAGTTTTTTGAACTTTGTTCTTAAAGTGATTAAAAGTAATATAACCATGAGAAGTCAATAATCATGTCTTTGGTTTTCGGCGAAACCTGCAAATTCTGCTAATCCTGTTTCGTTTTTGCAAATTTCCGGATATAACGCGGGCACCCGGACAGTAATGGATTTGGAAGAAGACAAAACTGTCGAGAATAAATCAGTAATAGCGATTCATAATCGCTTTAAAGTGTTTTTATTCCAGAGTTATGCTAAAGTTACGTTTATGGTGAAATAGATCAAAGTTTGATTTCGCTTGGAATAGTTCGTGTCTGCAACTCCGTAATAATCATGAAAACCATTTATGTGAATAGAACGACGACATTCTTCGCAGACTCTTCAGAAGCATTCCAGATTGTTACTTGTCTTCCATGATGCTTCACAAGCACGGTTTCCTCAGCAGATTTTAAAAACTGATTCAGTAAATTTCTTGTGCATAAAAAATCTTTTTTCTTAGACAATGCAACAACAACAACAGGGAGATCAAGCGAACATGGATATGCTGCAGCTGTCATAGGAGCCGCCGCAATGTTCCTATTCATTACCGTGGTCGCCGTGATTTTTGTTTCGTAAGTAACAAAGAAAAGTTTTTTGATTTAAATTATAATATTGCCTTCACGAGAAACCGCAGAGATTGCTTTGTCAGACAAGATTGATATACATTTTCATTTATATTAAAATATTCCTTCCAACTGATACCTTCCCTGAAAGTACTGTAACACTGCCACTCACTATCGCGTTATAAATGATAAGTCTATACCATTCCAGCATTCAGGTTTTCATTAGGTAATATTTGGCAAGTTTTTCGATACTTTATTACATTTCTCTTCGCATTTTTTATGTCGTCGCAAGCAGTTACATTCGGTTTCCTACAACGTTGTACAACCTTTGATGCATCAAAATATGTGAACACGAAAGATTTATATATACAAAGGACGTTTCCAAAACAGACACCCTTCAGTGTTATCTTTCCATTTTATAGAACGTTACAAGATTCGCTATGGGTTTTGCTTTCTCAGTGAAAGTGAGTCTCAAGTTGGTTGTCTGAGAACGTACTTACGTCTGCACAAAAGCAACTGATGCAGAACCACAAGAAAAAAATGTTTAGTTGCAAAGTTTTGAGAGGTATAGAAAGAACTTTCAGGGAAGTATCAATCGGTGAATGTTTTGATCTCATCGATGGTATAAACGATGAACACATAGTTTACTTCAAGCTTGCCCTGCATCTATACCTTGCAGAGTTACAATTTCTTTGTATACTATTTGCAAAAAAAATTCTGATTTTGTTGCCTAACATCGCAAAACTGGCTGCTCTAGAATTCAATGGAAATATAAGTTTTAGTCTGGGTGTTTTTCAAACAATGCAAAACGTGAGACGGTATGTTTTCAAGCGGATTTAATTTTAGCCGAAACTTTTTGAAAACAGAGCGAAACGACGAAGCTTACCATGGTTCTACAGAATGAAAATTCCGAAAATTTCTCGAGGAAAAGACGATACGGTTAAACTTAAGAGCTATATGAGAAGCAGCTTATTACCCAAAAATCACTACATCGTTACGCAAACATTGATGTCAAGCATACAAAAGTTGCTGTGGGCGATCGGCTTGGTGCTGAGTTGACTGCATATTGTAAAATTGGAAAAACCTAGAACTCTGTATCTCTGGGCGTAGCTGGCAATTGGATTCAAGTTACTGCACAAGTTGTAGATAACGAGAACCCTACGTTTGCGTAACGTTGGATTTTTGGCATTAATCTGTTGTTTCCTCGTCGAAACATCAGACATTGAGTTGATTCGTTGGTGAAGGTCGATCGTGACTGAAATTATATTTCTATCGAGTTTTGACTTTCTTCCTTTTCTGAGATATCACGCTGGGATTGCAGAATTTCGAGTGAAAAGCATTTACTCAATCATTAGGCAATCCGCCAACAACTCCTTTAAGTGTTGTGGTAAGCACCGCGAGCCAAACCCTTTGGAGTTTTTGAAAATCCAGGTTGTACGTTGAGAACAATGCATTTCACTCGTTAACTTCAGTGATATCTTACTTTGGTGATTCCTTTTACTACGAAGGCATGATGCTTTTCTGTTTGAAAGGAGAACATAAACGTTTGTTCTTATCTGTGAAGGAAACTTGCTGCATGGACAAATAAATTTGTGCTGAGCAGGGATAGTTGAAACGTTTGGCAAAGCAGCTTAGACTTCATATTATAGATATGCAAGTATGGGCGACGGAAGGGGAGCTTCTTACCCCTGTATTTTGAAATTTGACATTTGCCTGTTACAATTTAGCAAAAAAAGGTTGTTTTCTTAATTTCGAGAGAGAAAAATGAAATTCCACCACATTTGGCCCATGGAAATAATCCTTCCTTTACCCATGTATTGCAAGGCTTAAAACTGTGCGATATTAATTAAATGAAATTCGTGCGAGGTTTCGCCAAAAAACCACACAACTTGCATGCAACTTACTGTGCTCAGATTTTTCTTCTGCTGTCTTCCATTCGTTCAAATAACCTTGTGCTGTGTCTTGCACACTGTGATTTCTTTGCCTGTGGTTTCGCGTTTGAATAAAGACGTAAATATGATAGCACAGATTATTACTTAGAGAATCTGACTGCAGGCTTTTGGTCACTTTATTTACAGCAGGGGCTTCCAACTTGCATGAAATCGCACTATTTCTATGCATAAAATCAAACGACGCACTGCATAAATCTATTCACAGATTGGTATTTCATGCGATTGATGAGCTTGCTTGTTGTGACGTAACATATATAAAACGTATTTTAAATGGCTAAGCACAATTCTCTGAAGAAATCTATTGAACGTACATCGATTGGGTTTGAGCAGATTTTTCTGAAATCCCAAGACCCTGGTAGTGAAGGATGGATATAAGCTTGCGACGTACTTGCGATTTTTTAAACAACGCACCAGGGCTTTGCGGCCCCATTTGGGAGCCCCTACTTTAAAGTAACTAGTTGCTTGGACAATATGCTTATGCAAACGATTTTGTTCTTTTGCAGTGCTGTCCAGACACTAATACAACCGAAAGTGAGCAAATACCTGTGGAGTATATTGTGCGATCGAAGCAAGAGAGATATGAATACGACCCGGCCTTGCAAGAACCACTTCTATGTCACAGAATGGCAACTCCTCTTCAGCAGCCCTGCGTCATCGTCAAAGGAGAGGAACAAATTGATCTTTGAAGAGAATAAGTTAAACCTGGCAGTTTGTCTGCCGCAAGACATGCAAGCCATTATATACGGCCGTTCTTGCCAGTTTTGCATTTTGTTTTTTCTACTCATCCTATTTCACTTTTTTACAAATTTTCGGGATCAGTGTGCCTTACACTCAGGAACTCCAGAAACATCAAGCCTTTTCACCTTTTTTAGGATTGAGATGATATCCTTTTCTTGTGGTACAGCATTGCAGGATCGTTTGTTTTTCGCTTACCAGCGTTCGTGTTGAAGACTACATTTTACCGCCGCGAAGTTTGCAAGGTGGAAAGTTGCTTTGACACTTCAGTAACTGGCATAGTCTTAGCACAATGTTTCTTATCTATAGGAGATCAGTGTTCAGTCTTGCGAGTACGACAGTTGGAAGCAGAGGTCAAAATTTTGTGTGAAACATAAGTGTAACCGATTATTTCGTCCCATNGAAAAAACAACATTATGTTTTGTTGTTGCACGCAGAAATGTGCATATTGTGTAATAATGCGAAATGCGTTGCTGGATATCCATTTATATTTATTTTTTGTTTTGATTCATGTTTGCCGTAGCGACTGTTATGTGCATTTTTTTCGTTTTACTTATGCATTTTCCAGTTTTTGAAAAAGTAGTATTGCAATGAAAGTCGGTTCGCTTCTTGAGCAGTGGTTTCTTTTGTGTGCACATTGTGTGCCGCGGTTATTAAGTTTTGAAATTTGAAACTCATGCCATTTCCACAAGGACAAACAGCTCGCTTTTTTAATCCGCAGGCACATAATGGTTAAGGTTTTGGTCCACATTTAACCTCAAGTCGTGGCTAATGCAACCGCGTCACTAGACTTTCTCTTTTACGACTTCCCACCTAGATAGCTGAACAGAAAAGTAGAGATCATTCGCTCCTCTGGTATCACTGAAACGAAGGGCCAAATGTCACGCAAACTGCAGCTGTTGCGACGTTGGTAAAATATTTACAGTCGTCTCGTGAAAATTTGTAAGCAACCGTTATCCAAACAACGCATTCGGTGAAAAGTTCTGACATTAATTTTGAAGCTGTAATGGTCTTTCACATCACATCGACAGCCATGGTTATTCAAGTAACTGTTCTCCGCATAGTTGACAAACAAGCGAATCAATCGAGAAATTTTTTGTATGCAATGGATTTCAGTAACACTACGCATCCTCAGTCCTAAAATCTGTAAGCAATGCTTACCCTGGTGAAACGTTGATAGTCTATACTAAGAGAAAAGAATGCAAACAAACTCAATCAAGACTAAATCGAATAAATTAGAACACAAGCTACGACAAATAAAAACTGAAGCTAAGTCTTTCCCAAGTAGTTGCTTTCACAAGAACTTCTGCAATAGACGCAGTTGTTGCGTTGTTATGTGTAGGTCAATGGCAGTTTTTGACAAATACGTTTTAAAGCATCACAAGCAATAATTGGCAAAAAGCATTTAATTTGAAGCATTTTGTGACTTGTTTCTGCTTCGGTCAAGATGTCCTGGTACAGGAGTTAAAGTTTGATAATAACGTGAATTACAAAAGCAAACATCAAGATCTTCTCCACAACTATTTGGTATCCGGTTTCCAAAGACCTTCCAAGCACAAGCGATTCAGAAATTGAACCAGCCAAGAGTTTCTTCCTAGTTTTTTTGTCAAGGTTACTTCAAAAGTAAACAAAAAAAAACTTAATTTTTCATTGAAACAGAAGTTGCAAGATCCAGTTGCACAGCAGCTGCATTGCACTTTGAACAGGCTATACGTCATTATTTTGACTTGCTGTTGCGTCTGCGTTGTTGAATACACTGCTGCAAAGAAGGCTGTCAGCAACTTCCGTCTCTTGGGATTCGTGACAGGTCAACCGTTCATAGCTTGCACTGCTAATCTGAGAAAGGTGGAACATAACTTGGGGCAATCAATATAATCTGTTGACCGGCTAACACTTTAGCTGAGGTGCGTAATGGAGATAGGTTTCAGAGAGGTTTTACTGATATATACAGGAATACTTTTGATGCAGGCAGTGTTCTCCTTATAATTTTTATCTGTCAAAGTGGCGTGAAAGCAATTTGTCTTCGTTACTTCTTTGAAATACGACGAGTTTGTCCGTTTTGTAAACATATGAGAGCGAGGTTTGTTTTACTTAAAAGCAAAAATATACTTTCATAGCGGAGCGTGCTGGCAGCCATTTTAGCGAAACTCTAGCTACTTTGTTCTAATCCTGTAACGTGTTTTACTATCAATGAAGATGAAGTTTCTATTTGAAGTTATTTTCAAAACCGCCAAGCGTGCTGCTCAAACCGCGAGGCTGCCAGTTATGCATTGGATTTTTTCCTGGCACCAAAACGGCATAAGCTTAAATATACCGAAAAATCGACGCAAACCGAAGGTAAATTTTAGTGAAAGAAGTGTCTTTGTTGTAAGTTGTGAAAAGTTGCGTGGTGAGATTCCTTTGGATGTGTTGAAACGAATAATTTTTCTAATAATTGACTTAATTAGAAATTAAACACTGACAAGCATCGAATTCTTATCTGAATGACGCAAATGTTCACAAGAACTTCCAACGACTAACGCAATAAATGCAGATGTTCTAGAAGCGCGATTTTCCCTAGCTCTTGTCTGAATCCCAGAAGTTAGATGGGCAACATTTTTTCGAAGAAAAAAGCGCACTTGGTGAACAGTTTTAACTGCTTTGATGCAGTCTTTCTGAATGCAATAAATATTTTTGCCCAACTGCAATGGTTTGCAAAGCACATAAAGTCATTTGCTCTATATCAAACATTTGCAACAAACAAGAGAAAATACATGCTGAGTTTTTTTTGTCTTTTCACAGAATTCACAACTTGGGGGGGGGACTTGTCGTAGTGTAGAACACTGTGTGAAGACCGTAGGAAATTTACATTTCGGTTTTGTTTTTCTGGATGAATATTTACGATTGCTGTAAAAGGGATAAAGCAGAATATAAGAAAAATCAATAGTGTATCCTTATCTCAAATTACAACTGCATCTGAAGTGCAATAACCCTTTATCATGACTCAGTCCGATGTTGTCTTCCGCTTCGTGTGCTGGCTTTTCTTTCAACACAGTTTACTTACCCACATCGCAGCGTTTAATGCAGCTGTGTCTCACCCAAATGGTTTACTGAGTCAAAATGATATCACTATCTTAAACAGGGCCGCACATTGAATGGCTTACTTTGATCGTAGCAAAATAAATTTGGTTTAAGATAAAGTACTGAAAGCGTTCAATTCTTAACTGCAATGGTAACAGCCGTGATAAAGTGGCACTGAAGACGGCCTACATCAATAATGTCAAATTCAAGATTATCAAAATAAGGACAGGTTGTCAGTATGTAGGACACTTTTACTACAGCGAAAACCTAAACTGGGCCACACACAACCCTTGACTGGGCCGCATGCGGCCCGCGAGTTGGACATAGCTGGTTTAAAACGAACTCGTGGCAGATTTAAATGCGAACCCCCGAGAATTGCTGCCTACGCATGATTTACTAAATGTCTTTAGCGTTGTTAGTCATTTGACAACGAGTTAGATTAATAGTTGGATAAGTTTTTAGCCATTGGCGTCAACTCGTTTTATGATTCAGTAATACATTTATTTGAGAAATCGTTTTTTAATATCATAAGTTAGTTTGAGTAATCGTTTTTCTTATTTTATAAGTCAGTTTCTTTTTGTCGCAACTCATGTTGTTGTTGATGTCACACAGTTTGTTAAGCTTTTTGATTTCTGAGTTCTGGTTTCTGAGCCTGGAGTTTGATATATTTATTTTAGTTTTGAGATTGTTTGTTTTTCTCTGGTGGTACTTTAGCTTTTCAACTTTTCACCCGTAAACTTTGCTTGCAAATTTCAGGACTGAGGATGCGTAATTTTACGTCAAATCAATTTCCTATTAAAAATTTGCTAATCGATTCCTTGCTTACACCCATCGTGGAGAGTACTTACTTGAACTCCTTATCGTATAATATTTAGCTTACATGAATTTCGGTGGTTATAGGCTACCACTTTGAATTATATTTTTTCAAAAAATTACATGATTGGGAAAATTTATCAGCTTTAGGTCACGTTTATTAGACACTTTTCATTTTTTGTGACTTTTTAAACGTAGCTCCATGGATAAAGAAACTTTACGTTAGATACTGTAGAATGGTTATTTTCTTGAAAAAGTCATTTTAATTTTACAGATTGTTTTGTGTCAACAACGTACAACAAACATCAAGCATAATTACCACACGACTCAGTTTTGAAGACCAAACCTATTTCAATTTCATACTGATTTCAGTTTTTACTTTATATGGGCATTTGCATCTATAATGTGTTCATCAATGTCGGTTTCAGTGAGATGCTTTGGAAAAAGTGACTTCAAGTATTTTAGATACTTATTTAAGGCTAAATTTTCATGCTTGTGGTGACCTTCACACTATCGCATTGGTGTTTTTTGTATACTTAAATCATGCATGCCCAGATGCACAACTGCATTTGAGGTTCTACAGACACTTCGTTCAGCCTTTTAAAATATTTTTTGAGACCACACGTATTTTGTAGAAGAATGGTTTGATTTAAGATCAATGAGCAAATTTTGTTGACTATAACAATCAGCTGTTTTTGCGAATAGGCAGCAATTACGTACTGGACTTACGCTCGTGGAACCCGTACCTGGGCCACTTACTGCAGAGTCCCAAATGAAACATTTTTTTTAATCTTGCGTTTAGGGCTTAGTTTGCGATACTGGTCAACATTGCAATCTTTGGAGTGAAATCAGCAATGAATTGGGTCCATCCCTGCAGACGACACTGATAATTGCGATTGCTACCTTTGCCCTGGTATCAACAGTGTCATAGCTTCTTTTGGAATGAGATAAAATTCCGTTCCACAACGGGTCAAAAGACTGCATGTGTCACAAGCGAAATAAAAAAAAAGGAAGTAGAGAATACGAACAAATAATTCGGCGAAGAACGTTCAAAACAGTCAATGGCTTTATTCAACATTCAGTAATTGACTTGAACACATTTGTTGATCCTTATCCCCATAGAAAATCAATATAGAATTAGCAAACATTACTGAAATCTAAGCCTTTGAAACCTTTGAAGGCATCAAGCGAAGATACGATGTAAGTTTTATCAGCTTTGAAATGAGCGTACAGCAAAACATAAACTTACTGTATTTGCACAAAACTGAGAAAAACGACTGAATATCTGATTGCATGTCCAGTTGTTTCAATACGATTTAAAACAGCTATGTCCAACCCAAATGGCTTACTGAGCCAAATATTTTGTCACTGTCTTAACCAGGGCAGCACATTGAATGACACATTAATGACGGCCGCACATCGAATGGCTTACTTTGATCTTAGCAAACTAAATCTATCTTAAAGCTAATGTACCCAAAGCGTTCAAATCCTAACTGCAGTGGTAACAGACGTGATAAAATGGCACTGAGGACCACCTGCAACAAAAATGTCAAATTCAAGATTATCAGAATAAGGAAAGGTTGTCAGTATGCAGGATACGTTTGGTACAGCGAACACCTGAACTGGGCCACACAAAACCTTCGACTGGGCCATATGCGGCCCGCGGGCTGCGGGTTGGACATAGCTGATTTAAGAGAACATGAGGTTTCTCTGCGTTTCGAAATTTTATCGGGACGTTACATTTTAATCATTAACTGTTTTGCCCGACTATGGATGTAAAGTGTTTGTGATAACTACCTTTGCAAATAAGCTTACCTAATGAATAAGCTTGTAAGCAGTGACACCTTTGAAAAAGAGCAACCTAAAAAACCTGCCTGGAATCATGTTTAAAATCAAACAAACAGATGAATAAGCTCTTCTGGTGATTATATTTTATTATCAGCCAACGTTTCGCCATCCTATTCAAGTGGGCTTCAGCTCTAACAAAACATGCAGCCCAAAGTGGCCATGTTTTCAATTGGGATTATGCTTATGTTCTGCACCGTGTAAATAATTACCATAAACGCATCTTTTTAGAATCTTTATATATTAATTTAAAAACTAACACCGTGAATGATAAAAGTGCAAATTTC
>JGI24159J19872_10002212_pt1 | contig 22872 bp, 16 predicted proteins | sample Ectturendosymbi4_FD_19872 | JGI IMG/M metagenome (IMG submission 19872) | reverse complement strand
CTGGGAGATAGCTCTGCTTGCAGAGTCGCTGCTTCTAAAACACCAACTTCTCGTCTGTTCCGCAATTTACAGCCGAGTGTAAAACCAGTAGCGACCAAATCTCGTCGATTCAATGCAGATGACCAAGCTTTCACTAAACATGAGATCGACGATCTGCTCAAGAACGATATCATTGAACCGTCTTCCTCGCCTTGGCGAGCTCAGGTACTCGTTGTAAATGATGGCCGCCACAAAAAGCGTCTAGTAATTGATTGTTCGCGAACGGTTAGAACAGTTAATAGGTTCACGCTATTGGATGCTTAGCCTCTTCCTCGAATTGATGATTTAATCCATACGATTGCAAAAGGTCGCATATTCAGCGCTTTGGATTTACAGTCAGCTGATCATCAAATACATTTGCACGAAAAGGATCGAGAAGTTACTGCTTCTGAAGCGTGCGGAAAATTATTCCAATATCGACGGAAATGGAGTTTTTGTTTTCCAACGAATGATTGCTTCTGTTATCGAAAAGTACGAGCTTTCTGGTACTTACGACAACGTAACTGTTGTGGGCACTGACCAAGCAGATCATGACAGACGTCTTGAGGCGTTCCTTCGTGCTGCCGAAGCCGAAAACCTCTCTTTTAATGACGCCGAATGTGAAACAAACAAAACTGAAATTGGCTTACTCGGGTACAGGGTGTCGCATAACTTCATTCGACCCGATCCTAAACGCCTCGAACCGCTCATGAATCTGCCGGTTCCCCGATCGAAAGGTGAATTGCAACGCGCCGTGGGCCTGTGTGCTTACTGCACTAAATGGATAGTGAACTTTTCGTCCAAAGCTCGACCCCTGCATCAAGCATTGAAATCCAATCTTTTGCCTCTTTCTGCTGGAGCGATTAAAGCTTTCAACGAACTGCGTTCCAGCCTTGTTAACGCCACTCTTACTTGTGTTCGAGATGATATGCCCTTCCGTGTTGATTGTGACGCCTCTGAGCACACCATTGCAGCCACTCTCAGCCAAGCTGACCGCCCTGTCGCATTTTTTTCTGGAACTTTATCGAAATACGAAGTTTCCTATCCAGCTGCCGAAAAGGATGCCATTTTTTGAGTCTGTTCGGTATGGTCGCATTTTTTGCATCGCAGCCGTTTTCTTCTCGTGAACTGATGAGAAGGCGTTAAGCTTCACTTCTTGCCAATCGGGTCGGGGTAAAATAAAGAACACCAAACTTCAGGTGTGGCGTGCCGAATTGGGCAATTTTGAGTACGATATCGTTCATCGTCCTGGTCGTGATAACGTTGTGCCAGATGCACTGTCTCGCACATCTTCGACTTCATCAGCTACTCTCAATACGGCTCAAAGCGCATTGCCCGATCTTACTGGCATGAACAAACAACTTGGCCATCCGGGTGTCACCCGACTGCTCCATTTCGAGCGCACCAGAAATCTCCCATTTTCAGCTTCAGATGTCAGCGAAATTTGTCGCTGTTGCCGCATCTGTGCGGAACTCAAGCCTTCCTTTGTCAAACAAAACTGTAGTGACGCCGCTGATAAAAGCTACACACGCTTGGGAGAGATTTTCAATTGATTTTAAAGGCCCTGTGAAAGGTGCTAATCCTTACGTACTTATTGTTGTTGACGAATACTGGAGGTTTCCGTTTGCATTCGCATGTCGCGATCAATCGACTCCTACCGTCATCAAACATCTTTCGAGTCTGTTTGCTCTGTTCAGTTATTCTCAGTATATTCCCAAAGTGACAGAGGTTCGTCCTTGTCTGCAGCTCTGAAACAGTATTTATTACTTCGAGGAATAGCTACTAGTCGCAGCACTCCCTATCATCCTCAAGGCAATTCCCAGTGCGAGCGCATCAACCAGACCTTGTGGCGTACTGTTAAACTAATGCTCTGCGACAAAGGCTTGTCGGTACAGGCGTGGGAGACAGTCCTTCCGGAAGCTCTGCATTCCGTAAGGTCATTGCTATGTACGGCTACGAATGCAACGCCACACGAACGTTTTCTACCCTTCGATCGACGCTCAATGCTTGGGCGATCTTTGTCGAGTTGGCTGATCCAGCCAGCACCTGTGATGCTGCGAAAATTTGTTCGCAACAAAAGTGAACCTCCCTGCGAGGAGGTTGAACTGTTGGAAGCCAATCCTACGTTCGCTTCCCTGATGGCAAGGAGTCGAGCGTTTCGATCAAGGATCTATCTCCATGTCCGTCGTTTGATACATCCTCTCGTCCATCCGTCGAAACTTTTGCCGATAACGTTCCGGAAAGTTCTGTCGCAGAACCTGGTAGAGAGCACGATGTGACTGCTCCCCCTGTGGCTCCCCCTGTGGCTAATGAGCCTGCCGGTGGTTCGTCCGACGTAGGTCACGAGCCGGCGGGGGACAATACTATGCCTCCGAGGAGGTCTACACGCTTCAGGAAAGCTCCTGAAAGGTTTGGAGAGTGTGTCTCGTAGTACCTGCAGTGGCGTGAATGCAAACTTTCGTCATGACTTTTTGTGTGCACTTTCAGCTGTAAGCTGGCACTTTCCGCTGTATTTGCGTAAGTTTAACGAGTGTTTTATTTTGGATGCGTCCTTTTGTTGTGAGTTTCCTTTTTTTAGCGGAGTAGATTGTGGTAATTATGAACAGCGCTGCCGCTTATCCTGATTGCACGCGTTCGTAATTACGTGGTTCGCATTCTTGCTGTGTTGACAACTGCCGTGCCATGTGTGTCATTCCGCATTTCGAACTCTACTGGTCGTTTGTGTGCAGTGAGTTGCGCAGTGTTTCGTTAGCCTGAATCAGGCATTATTTGATTAAAGCCTGGTTTATCAGGAGTGCATCACAATATTGCATTAGGCCGCCGGCCGCGTTCTGAAGTAAGATTGAGGGATGCGAGATGGAAACATTTTTTTGCGTACGTAATCACGGGAAATGTTTGCACTCTGTAGTGTGTTGTAAATGGTAAGTGCTAAGCAAGCTCAACGTTTGCAGACAGTTCTGCGTCTACACGACAGAAATGCGGCGTTGACGTCGAGGAAGTGGAAGGGCTGTTATGATTTTAAAGGAGTGAATGGGGGATGACTTTCGTGCGGGTGCAGAAAGCTGCTGGTGGATTTGTATGCAAACTTTGTATCCAAAGCGTGCAATCAAACAAACCATGAAAAGTCAGATGCATCAGTAGGCCTAATGAACTCAGTACAAGGCCAAGGACTACTCAAATCTCATTTTTGAAGAAAATTTATAATGAAATTCTTGTAATTTTGATGTTTCTTTGTAACAAACGAATAGCACTAAGAAACGTTTGGCTTTTTCTGGCCTTTAAGCAATTGGTTTGGCTATTTTATGGCCTTAGCGCTGTGTGGCTTTTTAATGAAGTTTTAATTTGGCAACCATACCCCGCACCAGGTTCAAAGAGCTCTGGGAGGATGGGTCGTACAGTTATTGGTTTGATCACCCCTCAGCTTTAGAAATTGTTCCGCTAACCAGTTGTTTTTAAGGTTTGACCTTGATGACCTTTACGATACTTTGAGAGACCGCAACTATTTCATTTAAACACCGAGATGGTCCTAAAGCAACGTTTTAGTGTATTTTGATGGTGTTCGCAAAACGAGATTTTGCTGCGATTTGAATAACCGTTGGAAAATTTGGGAGGCCGTTTCGGTCTTTCAAAACGCCTTTAAAAACTTTGCTGCTAACGCAGATTTACTTCTGGTTTTCACCGCACAACGAGAATTGTTTGAAAGCTATTAATTATTGTTGATCTCAGTTGCGTCAGCTTGCATTTTGCGCTGAAGTGAGGATTTCAAAATCGAGGCTTCTTTTCATCGATTACTGCCGTGCAGAGTATTGATCGAGCCTCCGTCACGTCGACTGATTCCGTTCATACTCGCGTGCTGACTGGGAAGTGTAACATTGAACTTGATTCCTTTCAGTGGTTGCCTTTGCCTCTACATCACAATTTTTATATCATCTCAGTTTTCATCCTGCTTAATTCTATTTGGTTCTGAGCAAAGGTCGACAGTGAATCTCTTTTAGGTAAGACCGACAAACAACGGTGACTAATACAGCCATAAATCTCACTGCAGCCAAGATTTTTGCAGCATTGCTTGTGCTAAACATGCCATTTGAAAGAATCGCAGTAAATTAACAGTTTGATAACCTAACAATAAGATGCAATTACATATTTCTCGAAGGTTTTGAGGCTTTAATCAGACACGAGTGCAAGGCAAATGAAAAACCGAACCATATAGATCGCAGCGGCTTAACGATAAACAAAACGTTAGTACATGTATGACATCAGTGTTTATAAGGTTCTTACTTACTACGTAATTGGTAATAAGATTGTTACAGTAAAGATGATATAAAAAATACTCCGTTCACATGTTTCTACCGGTTAAGTGTTGTGGTTGGTTGAGCACGTGCCACCACAGCTGGTAGGATTGGTTAAATTCCTAATCGGGTGATACCGAAGACTTGCAGAATGGTTCTTGCGGCCTGATTGATGGGTGGGCGCAAAGAAACGGTCCACGCGCGGTGCAGCCATTGACTCCCATCAAAGAAGCATTCACAGAAATAGCCACGTAGCCCCCACCGCAATCTAGTGGATATGGAAAACATGCGCGCCCCTGAAAGCAGTACTAAAACGCCTAAAAAAGAATACTGAACTGACGTTTTCTCAATAACACTAATTTAATGTCCTATTTACTATCAGAATATGGATTAGCACATGGCGAACTGCAAATTAGTGAATATAAAAAACATGCACCTTTTTCAAAACTTTTTCAGCGCAAGAAAACCACCCGTTCCTTACGTTCGTAAATGGACATGGGACGATAGCAGCAGTGAGGGGGAATATTTCACACCATCCAGAAGGTCTTAGCAGCGCTGAACATCAAGTTGCTGAAGTTCAAAACGGATATAAATCAAGGACAAAAGCAAGATCACTGATATAAGGTTTGGATGTTTAACCACACAGTTTGAATTGTATCTCTGTCGATTCAAGATGGAAGGACTTCGAAACGTTTTGGTTGGAGGAAATTACAACCGTTACAACAGGATTTTCAGTTTTTTGTACATTATCTTCAAACTGTTGTCAACAAACACTGTTTCTTGAAAATGGTGTTAATATCAAACAACGTGAATGCTTCATCAGCAGTGTCTCTTCGCCTTTGCCAATGAAGTTCATGCGACAGGCGAATTAGGTATCAAATCAACTTTACACGCGAACGAAAAATTTCGTTCCTGCATTTTCTGACAATGACCTTCTTCTCGTAGTGTTTCCAACTTCAACAATACTATTAACCGTATTTTGTGTGTTATAAACATTTTGAAAAACATTTGAAGCAAACTCGTAAAAAATAGAAAAATTAGAATTGGTTACTCTGCGAGGTCTCTTCCTCAGGAACATTGTTGTTTTCTTTCCGTCTTTTAGCGTGTGCGACACAGCACGTACAACTGACGAAGATTGAAATGTGTTTCTTGCGCAGGTGCTTAAAGTAAAGGTTAGTATTACCGCATTTCATTGACTGTAACCCGCCCTTGATTGTAAGCATCTCTTGGACATAGAGTACCGGTAGCCTGCTTGGTATCTGGGATTATGTTGCTACAACAATATCACGAACAGCAGATTGTGTGAAGCTGCGCTTACATTTTTGCATTATTCACTGGTCGTCACTGATGTCATTAATGTTAGCAGCACTTTCTACGGCATGTGCATTTCGTAGGTAAGGAATCTTCCCCATAGAATTGTGGAGTACTTTGCAGGAAGTCTGGATCAGATGTTCTTACATTTTTTCAGTCGAACCCCTTTTGGCGTTAGTCATTGAGACTCGCGTCTCACCGAACCCCAAAATCAAACACAAAAAACAAAAAACAATTTTTTTCCATTATCTTGCCTTTCAAAAAAATGTCACTGTCATACTCGCACCCCCTTGCAAACCTTTCACGACCCCCAGTTTAAAAATTCAGGGACTAGATCAGTGGTTCNNAAACTTTTTGTCGTTCCGGACTCTTCACTGCACCCAAAACAACTGAGGTACCCTTCGTTTTGACAACGTTTTTTCGGTAATTGAGAAATTATATCTGGTCGCTTCTGAGCNTGAGTATCTCAATCGCCCCGGCAAGAAGCAANTTTCAGGCTTCGGCCTGCCGCCAATTGNCGTCAACAAAATCAGATGGAAAAAGATCAGTCGACTTGCAAGATAAACACATGCATGCCAGAATACAGCTGTGGTGTGATTAAGCTGAATATCCGCCAAAAACAAGCGGATTTCCCTGATTGGATTTTGGTTTACGGACCCTCTAAATTAAAACACAACCATAGGCCCCTACGTGATTCACAGACCACAATTTGAGAACCCCTCGTCTGGATATTTAACTTGGTGATAACATCTTTACAATGCCTTCTGTGATGTCCGGAACGATGATGCCTACCCTACAGCATTGCAGAGGTGAGAGATCGAGATCAAATCCTGCATTTTTTAAACGCAGTCCAAGTACAACCATAGCCCACAAAAGTTTACAAATGCAAAATCCAAGTCCACATGAAGTTCAAAATTTTGACAAAATATAGCGTTTCAACCACAAATTTTTCTATTACCTCATTTCAAATACGGTCCTGGTCATAAAATTTTGAAGCGATCCGCAGTTCAGATCCAATCCAAAAGCGGTATAGTCCGGATTGAGTCCAACCTAAGTCCAGTACAATGCTCATCTCTGCGGCATTGTGACGAGTGCAAAGTCCTCTGTTGTTATACTCCTTCCTAATGACGGAGTGTGTTTCAAATTTTTGTTTTATTGTATGTTGGCCGTGCGCATGTACAGGCACAGTCGATCTAATAGCTCCTTTAAAACAATTTGCCTATTTTGCCATGCAGGCAGAGAGAAGGTGAGAGGGAGTTTTGTGATAAACTGTGCCACAGGGAAGATAGATGAAAGGTCAGCAAAACAATACAATTACCCCTTCATTGTATGTCGGGCGAAACAGTGAATAACAACAATGTAAGCCGCGGTTTACAATCGGTTAAATACGGTGTTGCAAGTTTCTGCTTTTGCCTGTTCCGCGTTATTCTTTGGATGAGCGCAGTAAGTTTAATACGACTTTTTGGCAGCATCCTTCTCATGTGATTGCCACTGCCGCGTAGGCGTAGTTAACAAGGCGATCGTGACGTGCTTATCATTCGCTAGAACAGTGGTTCTTAAACGGAGGCACGCCCTCAGGGACGTCAATGATTTTCCAGGGGGGAGCAAGCTCTTACGCACTCTACAACATGAAAAGTTCTTGCAACTTATTTTTACAAGGTTTTGCAACTTTTACAACTTATGTAAAGTCAGGGAGCTTGAAACAAAGGATAATTACTCAAGGAAGGCGAGGTAGATAAAAGTTTAAGAACTACTGCGCTAGAAGAAACGCAATCAGTAGGACGGCCAGCACGTCGTATATATCGTTGTCACAGCTTGAGCCAGACTCTTTAAGTTGAATTCTTTATATTAATGTCTCTTTATGCGTGTTTATTTATTATCTTTTTTGTTTTGCGTAGATGCGATACATGTATTTCAGTTGATGAAAACCATGAACGTTGGTGAATGTTGTGATACGTTCAGAACATAGGATATTTAAGAAATTCTTTCAATCAATCGCCGGCACAGCACAACTGACTTGTGGCCTCGTCAGAAACTTACTCCATGCTACCCTGATGTAACAGCGCCCTCGACATTACTTGTTAGTTTTTCTTTACGTCGCATATATTTGTGGTATTTCACTGTCGATGCCATGTGCTTTTATATGGTTCATGACGCTAAGTATGAACGCTCTTTCGCTCTTTCGAAATTTTATGATCAAATAAAATATTATCGGTCACAAGGTGTCGCATTTGAGTGGGCTTCTTGGCTTGAGCAGAGACGAGGGTTGAAGTGGAATTAGAACGCGTTTCAACACTTTTTTCAGAGTACCTTGACATGACGATGTACTGTGTATAGACAGGGTGGTCCTAAAGTAGGTGCACAGTCCTAAACTACCTTTTATATGTTTTGAAATTAACTCTGCAATGCTTTTCACGTTGCTTAATGGATACCATAAGCATGAAATATATCTTGGAGTAGAAATTGATTTAAATTCGCGTTAATGTTTCGCTTCACTGGTACCACGACTGGTAAGTTTTCATTAGATTTGGTGATTTTTAGACTGACCTAGTGATATCTCGCTGCAATCTAGTGATTTTGTAAGGTATGTGTTTGAAGAAAATCGGTTGTTCTTTTCTAATTTATAAAATTTGCATGCTGTTTATTGCTGCATTATTGGCCAATGGCCGTATTTTCGTTTTGTTTGTAGGAACACTGCAGTAGAAATATTTAAATGTTAGGTTGATTGCTCCCTACAATACTCCGTGAGTGGTGTCGTTTTCAGCTCTTGAGAAAAAACTGAAGATGGTTGGTATGAAATTTTCCAGGCTTGAGCATGATCTATTTTAACACAACTGCAAATTACGTAAAGTTTTTTGGGCAATAAAGGAAATAAATAAATCAATTCAGGCAAAATTGCAAACTTCGAGGCAGAAATTTTCAATCTAGTGATTTTTTGAGACCAAGTGAATTTTTTTGTGAATGTGGTGATTTTGCAGAGAAGCCTGTGGCAGCACTGCTACTCTTAGCTGATGTAAATCAGCTCATTTCTGTAAAGCAAAGTTTTGGTTTGAACTTGGTTTAATTTAAAGAGTAATGGCAAACAATTTAAATAAAGAAAAATGAAAATGGATTTTAAAGCAGGAGTATTGGAAGTTAGAAAATCCTGAAAGGTTAGGGTGTTGTAAAACAGTGCTTCTTACACCGGGTGAATGGTTAGCCCTGGAATGAATAAAATTTTGCAAGGGTGAACGAAAGATGGGTGAATGAAGGGTGAACGAAATTTATGTTCCTAATCTTTGTATCCTCTGATAACAGGTATTTGTCTTGTTTTTTACCCAAAACGTATAAGCATGGGGGGACCCGGGGGGGGCAATCTCCCATCTTAAATCATACGAAAATAACCTTTTCACCATGATTTTGTGCATTTCAGAAAACAGCCATTCACGACATAAGGCTATTTTGCCGTCCATTGTTTTGTCACAGCAGTGTTGTGAAGTATACTTCATCGCTCTCACAGCTTTGAACCCGTAATCAGACTTGGCTGCTAAGTATTACTGAAATCTCCCCCCCTAAACTTACTGGCTGGATCCGCCCCTGCGTATAAGCAATTTAATGGCGAACGTCGAGCATTTTAACTTTTTGTCAAGCAGTCAGCAACCCATCACTTCAGAGAAACCTTACTATGATGCAATTAACTGCATCTACTTCGTAATGGGGATAGAGTTTTACGAGAGATGCCATGTTTTATACAATCGAGTCTTGTAATATCTGTTGGGCTATGTACGCAAGCATCCTGTACTCCAGTTATCTGCTAGAAACGCAGTACTCTTGAAAGTTTCCGGCACCTGGACGCTCATCAGAGGAGCCTTTTCTGTCCAAGTGCAGGCCTGACCTATCGAAGTTCAGGAGTAGCCTATTTGTGATATTTTTTGTTACCAGTTTTGGTATTAGTTCCAACATCTAACATGCGTTTATATCTCGGGTAATACCTGCAGGATGTCTACGAAATATGTATAAAAACACTATGTTTTGATGAAAGTAAATGTAAATCTATAGAAGAAATCGATCAGGACACGCCAGTTTCCTTAGCTTCGCAGCTTAAAGAACCAGGTTTAAAAGGAGAGTTAGCTTCCAGAATAAGCTCCTAAAGTAAAAGACGAAAGTGGGATGATGATTAGATTTTGTATTGTTTTTTTTTTTTCATTCCAGAAATGAAGCATCGAGCCATGAGCCGTCTGCTCAATGCATGTTTTGCTATTTTAAACATAACAACCAAATTTTGNGTCACTCAAAACTGTGGAGTCATCTACAAAAGAAACATGGCATTCATCAGAGCAAGTCTTCGCAATTTTTCAAGCAACAGCACGAATATTTGTGCAAATAGTAAAATTCCCTTCCTTTATCAGTCGTATGACTCTGCTAGTAAAAAGCCTCTTCTTTTCTCTATTCAAATAGCGCATGTGCTGATGAAACGAAAAATTACATTCTTGGCGCATTCAGAGAAAGTGACGAAAATCAACATTTGTGCTGCACTGTGTGCCAAAGTGTTTCAGAAAGGTGTTGAGAATGCTGCAATGTAAAAGAGGACATTTTGAACACCTGAGAGAAACAATTTCTGTTTAATATATGAATAAATAAATAACATGATTAAAATTAAGAGTTTTGGCATAAGAAACGTAAATCTGTATTTTGACCCAAACCAATTTATTGACTGTGTACGCTACTTTTGGGCCATCTTTTATTTGGGTTTCCTGTGTGTAGCTCCAGTGGTCGCCTAATAGAACAAATGACAAGCTATCTTTTGTGTAGCACGCCACAAAGCTGCGGATAATTTTTCGTTTGCAGCGTAATATAAGTAAATCGTTCATTCAATACTGATTTAAAAATGAGTGTGAAGTGTTGTTGAAAATGTCTAGTTTTTTTGGATGCGTTCCCACACATCTTTTTATAACACTAAACCCCTGGCTCAGACAGAATCCACGCAGGAATTCTTCCTCAGCCATCTGGATAGACAATGAGTCGTTCCAAACATACATGATCTTCTTCAGTTTTCTTAGCAATTTTTTCAAATTCTTTGAATTTTAGTGTTTTCATATTATATTTTTAATTTGTTTGCGAAACTGGGGGCACACTTAACTTCCCAGCGGGGTTGCAATTTGTTTCAGCGAAAGTAAAACTAGAATGATCATCATAAAATTGTAATGAAAACACTATTATCAACCTAACGATCTCCAACTGAGATTATCAGTCAAACAAAAGAAACAAGTCATTTTTACAAACGCTGATTGGAACCCTGTTGTTGCAGTGTGTTCTGACACTAAAGTTTTGAGTATTTATCCTGTTGCAGGGTAAAACGAACTATGGAGTCTCCAGAAAAGCATCACAGTACATTTATTCTGAACTGCTTAAAAATTGATGCCAGCCACTCCTATTTTAGGGTCCGGGAGACACCGCCAAAGTCAACTAGCTTCGTCAAAATGCGTTTGCATGGTTCCAGGAAATAACTTGTTGTATTTCAATTAGGAAATACTGCTTCATAACTTCCCAAGGCTGCATCCAAAGATAAAAAACATTTCAATTTTTCTCCGTATTTGTAATATTTCCGAAGTAATTTGTAACCATGCACCCGCTTTGAAAATCGCACTCAAAGACGTGCAGTCAACATAAAAAAACATGCAAATAAAAACGTTCAAAAGCCAGTGAAACTAACCACTTGCGACAAAAATCGTGAATTCGATAATGTGCTCCCAAAAATGAATGCAGATCATATTTTTATTCTGTAACATGGGAAATCAATTTCTGACATTACCTTATCATGCATCTGTTCGTTCCTGACGTCATGTGTAAGTAAACCAACAATGAAACTATTATTACAGAGTGAAATGGTGGGTGAGGGGTTGGACCTAAGTATAATCCTTTGTTTCTGGCAAAAGTCATTTGCCAAATTGAAATGTTCTGTACCGAAATTTCATGCACGTGTTTGAAAGGAGCTTTTGCGCCTGTTTGAAAGTAGTTGCAAACACATCACAACTCAAGAGCATGCTTCAACTTTAAAGTGTGTGAAATAGGATCGTTCGATAAACAAAAATCTAAAAATTTCTTTTCACATCATATAAAACTACCAAATAGTTTTCGTTAAAAAATTTAGCAAAAGTCATAGAGTTTAAAGTAAAAAGTTACGCAGTGTTTTCTCGAGTATCAAAACAAGTCGTTCAAAGCTTATACGTTTTTTTCAAAAGATGCAGTGATTTGAACACAGTTGTCTTTCTTACTCTTTTACTTTTAATCAAAGTCTGCACGACAGCATGCCGAAGACGGCAAAAGCTGTTAACTGCTTCAAGGACATGTTTAACAGTGCGAAAAATACAACAAGGAGAAAAGTACTCTCTGCTGGAGAGTATGAGAAACAATTACCCCATGTGGAGTCGCCGATGCAAATCTACGCTCCTTGCGTGTGTTGTGCGTGAAGTAAACTACAGTGCTTACTTGGCAAGTGCGCAAATAAGTAAGCGTTTAAGTGCTCAACAATGTTTTTCGTCTGCACTTTTAAAAAGCTACGACCTTGATTGCTACACATTAAGCAAAAATTTCCGCTTCCTTGTGTAGACGTTTAGCGGTAAACGGAGATTATCGAATACTTTGCTGACAGTTTGAACACATGTTGATTTTGGAAACGTCGATTGCTAACCATTTCTTTCAGTTTTGCAAAAACAAAAGTCATATTTAAACCAAGCAAAACTAGTCGTACTATGCGTCTTGTCAGTAAAATGTAATACAGCAATGAAAACTGAAACTGCTGCCAGATGGTTTTGAAACTCAACGTAACGTATGACTTGGGAGAACTAAAAAGTGTGTCCAAAATATTGTCTGAAAAAAGTTTGCTTTATCAATCGATGCAACTGGTGCTAAACCTGATCTGTGTGCCAGTGGTATTGTACACCAGCTGAATGTCCAGCTAGTAGAAAATAACAGCACTTGGAACAAGCCCGTTCTTGTTCTGGCCGTAAACTATAACCTATCTATTCAATTGAAAGTAACTTACAATGCAAATGTTACACACAAGAACAAGAAGGTAACGGCATGAACAAGGAATAAAGTTGTTTATTTTTAATTTTGTATGTATTTGGCACAGAAATCAATGGGCACCTAGCTCACCTAATGAACAACGTGATTTCGAAAAACAGAAAAAAAGAAACAGTGCGCTCGTATCATAAAAATAACATCACATGTCAGCCACAAGCGATGGTGGCGTTATTCTGACTCTATCCACACGGTCGGCTCAATCTTGCAATCAAACTGTAATAGGTTCTATGCTTCAGCTTGCGGTTGCTGCTGGCTACGTTCCTTTTTGTGCGAGTTCAAGAGCGAAATAAAAATAAAAATAATTCCATCAAAAAGCGCAGGAACGGAAAATTGGCAAAACAGCACGAGAACAATCAATTTTCCGTAATTAATTTGCTAACGAAAACAATAAAATAGTACGAAAAGTTCAAATCCGCAAACAGCTCTACAGTTGAAAAATAAATGAAACCAGACTTGGGTACCGATTTCGCATATGCACAAGTGCTGAGCAAATGTGCGGGAATATATCCAATAGAATGTTTTGACAATAAGTGGTCGCATACTAACGGATTGGTAGATGTGCAGTACGGTGTAACAACCAATGATTTTTTAATGAGGCAATAACATTTAATGCCGGTAGAATAGAAACGCCAGGCGACAAAAAAGTAATTGGGAAACATATATTTGTCGAACACCGCGCAGTCACCAGTTGTTTCCACAAACCACCACGTATTACATGCAGTGGCTTTGCAAAGCCATGTTCAGATGATTCCGTTTACTACAGGTACAGTATGTTGTCGCTACAGAATAAATGAAGTCACCAAACACGAGAACGGGTGTGGATTGGACGCATAGACAATTAACTGAACAAACGCAGTAGTTAAAAAATAGGCAACAAGCGTAGGCACAATTTTCAAAGGCGCACAGTAGAAAGAACATACCGAGAGCAGCAGGTGCTAACGAGCTTAATTTGATCTGGCAACCATGAAAGCAGATTTCGTTTTCTATCACACAACCGACCATTCGTCAGCTTCAGAATGCTTGAAATGTTAACAACAGTCTGTTACAAATAATGAAGAGAGATGTTTTCCCACCAGATGATCAGCATTGAATTGAAGAAAATAATTGTCATCCCAGCCACAGAACAAACTGCCCAAACCCGGATGGCTGCATTATTGTATTCAATCGCACCAGGCCGAACAGTGAAACAAAAACCAGCCCTTGCTCTGCTGACGTTCTTCAAACTTGCTCAGGTGTCTTTGACTGCCATTCACTAAAACTTTGTTTGATTCGTTGTTTGACTTTTTCTCTTGAGGCAATTACGCAGCGGGTTCGGCACCGCATCGTCAGTTTTTTCGATCCCCACAACTCGTCACGATTCCTTTACTCTCCCACAATCCATCCTCGGATGATCAAAGCCATGCTAAGGATCATGAAACCGATTCCGACTATGGCGAGAATCAGAGGCTGAAAAGCAAACAGACCGCTTTTGAATATATTGAACGTATATTTCCAAACGTGTGTTTCAGACTTGTTAAAATCTTTTTGGGGAGCGTTGTGAAGGCAAGCGAGCGCGAACGGATACATCAGCTTTGATCAGGTCGGTGTTGCTATCGAAAAAAGACCAAAATATGTTCCTTGATTAACTTCATCAAAATAGCACCATTGCACCTGGCCCTTTATTCCCGGGACTGATAGACTTATCATATTTTTCTGGGCGCACCTGATCAGACTTTGAAAAAAGTTAATTTCAAATCCAAACCCTTTCGTCTGCATACTCGAGGGGTGTGGAAACTGCTTGCTTATGCGCCCCTACCGAATTCTACTATTGAAGAATATTTTTCAAGAATATGTCACTGGCGTACTCGCACCACCTTGCAAACCTTTCACACTCCTAAAGGGAGAGCGCCTCGCAATTTGAGAACCCAGGCTCTAGAGAGAATCGAGAGATTTTTGAAGATTAGAAATCGCGTATTAACAATAAGCTCGTAGGAATAGGCCAGTCGCGAAATTTGAAGAGAGATACAAAGGGTGTAAGGCCTAAGATAACGATGACTGTCTCTCTCGGGTCACCTAAAATACATTTGCATGTCCCACTCAGGCAAGTTCCCATCAAATCCATGCAGCATGTGTTAGTAACCTTACAATACAAAGAAGCATCTAGTTCCAGAATTTTAATAAACTGTATGTTTTGTAATTTCACCTCTTAGGATGCCCCCTGCCTTGGATGTTCGGGACCGTCGCCCCGTTTGCCCCTCTGCTTGGAAAGTCCTTGACAAACACATTTGTTTTTGAAGCTCTTTTTTAATGAAATTATAATGCTGAGCAACCAAAAATCTCACAACTGTAATAATGATAAACACAACGAAAGGAATTTTGTGCTTTCTGCATTTGCAAAAAAACGGAAGGTAAACACACAACAAAAATTTTTCAAGGAAGGCTAAAACGCAGCAGTCGCAGCTATCTAACTCAATTTCTCTTCTCTTAGCATCATTGTCACTGTTTTAAACACAGTAAACTTTCCATTTCATTAAATTATATCAGTGGTTCTCCAACTGTTGATACTTTCCGGTTGGCTTTCCGGTTGGTTTCAGGTTGTAGCAGACCAACACCACAGCTTCCATGTCATGTGTACAGCTAATATAAGGTACGTTAATCGAACCTATTATACTGCGAATGTGGCGAACTGCAAGTATTTTTGCGATATTGAATATCTTTCCATTCAAATGTTACGTGGACCCACGGCTAAACCTACTTAATTTTTACAACTGTTGATTTGAAAAAATTTACAGTAGTGAGGTAAACTGCTATTGTCTATTATGGTCACCAAGTCAGTAGGTCCTAATCGATTTGCTTCATCTGGACATGATTTTCGACACCCTGTGATCGACGTTTCGTCCTGCGCACACTAACATGTACAGAAAAACACAGTTGTGGCTGCGCATTGAAAGTTTTTTGTTAATAACTTTAGTAATTGCAAGTACATTTGATTACTAACACCCACAATTGATAAAAACAAATTTAATGCGAATGCTAAAACTGTTTTTTTTTCTACAGTTGCAACCTTCGCATTAAATTTATTTTTTGTTTGTTTAAGCGACTAAGTGATACAGTTCGTTGAGCACGCGCCACCAAAGCTGGAAGGCTGGATTCGATTCCCCGTCGAGTCATACCCAATTCTTCATACCGAAGACCTGAAAAACGGTACTTAGGACCTAACAGCCTTGTGCTCAACGTTAAATGAGTAGACGCAAGGAAACGGTTAACGCGCGGTGCTGCTATTGACTCGCCACCAGTGCAGTCACGTGGCCCACGGCTAGCAAACCGGCGGAGTTGGGTACCGCAGACCACTCGTGACACTCCGAAAGAAGTACAAACGCAAGTAAAACGAAACTGAATTGAAAAAGTACATTTGAGCAAATAAAATTATTTTGGAACATGGGTCACGTAGCGATAGCAAACAACTACCAGGTGATGCGCAGTCAAAAACATTTTGAGAACCACTGCTTCAAACCATATACAGCAGGCTATGGTTTATTACACCGACACTGCGGTTCTGACCATTTGAATTTGAGCACCAGGAAAACATGCGAACACCATTAGCCTTCAGAAAAAATGTTTGTTGAAGCAGGTTTTTTTAAAGAAAATGTTAGATACCCGGTATGGACCTGCAAGGACCCGATTTTCTCTGATTCTAGGGACCCGATGATAATTTTCTCTGACTCTAGAAACCGATTTTCAACTCTAGGGACTAATCGGGTCGTTAAAACACCTTAAAAAAACTGGTTTAAGTCACAGCTGCAAAACGTTACATTTTTGCAAAACAACTGCACTTACGATAATCTTCTTGACCGAAAGCATCGATCCTGGAGCCAAGCGAATGTAGTACAAGGAAGGCAGGATGATGACCAGCATGGATGCGCAAGTGGCGCCGGCAAAACCGAAAACCTCACGAATCGTCGGTACGTAGATAACCAGAACGTTGGCTGAAACATTCGATCGTTTTGTTAAAATCTCTACATTTATTGCGTTTTACCAAAATCCAGACAAATATGTTTTCTGTTTTTATAAACGATTTTCTCTTTTCAAAAACAAATACAATTCCACGGATATCTTTGTCACAATTCCCAGGTCAAAGTCATAAGATACTGGTCAAAGGTCAGGTCAAGGTCACATGAAAACATGCAGTGCACGGCCTTCTTTAAGCAACTAACTTGATGAATCTTTTGCGTGGAAACGAAATGCACCAAAAAAGAGAACATGCGAAGCAGAAAATCTCATATGTTGAATCCTATTAACCTTACTCCCGGCGTGAACTGAAGTCGACACAAGTCACATTCAAAATTAAAACCCTTCTGCAACAGGTAATTCCCACAGAGGATCATACTCAAAAAAAACACCAACTGTAGCAGTGGCGCACAGGAGCCTTACTTGTTGCCAGAAGTATCAACATAATGACCAGGTGTCGAATCCAAGAAAAGGGTTTGTTTTCAAAGAACAGCATTACAAGGGACTTACGAGCCTGAAAAGACAAACAATACAAGGCATGTCACTTCACTTCACTGCAGAATCGCAAAATGCGACACGCATCAGCCGGCTTAGGTTTGACAAGAAATTACACACCCAATTATTTTCACAATTTTAATCTGCCGTCCAGAAGTACTCCCAAGAATAAAAATTCAGGTTCAGCCTTAAGTAAACGTTTCTAGTATAGAACAGCAAATCACCACAATATTGACAGGTGCAATGATCAAAGACAGAAAAAAAGAAAGGTTGAACGTGGTAGAATTTTTTTCTATATTCTTTGAACCGATACTGAAACAATTGTTCGCGGAAATCCAAGAATTGTAAAGCAAAGTTTACGAATTACAAATATACCAAGTCACAGTAAACATAGTGAAAAACACATTCATTAATCGCATTCACCCAAACGTTTAGATGTTAATCAAAAACGGCAAACTAACCGGATAATGAAGTAGCGGTGTTGAAAATATGACGCAGATGAGCACAGTGATTCGAGCAATGAGAATGACGACGTTCGACGAGTCATACGCGCTGTACATCAGCAGCAGCTCAGGTCCGACCGCATCTGAAACACCACGTGATGCATGCGTCACAAAGACATCAGAGGTTCAGGCGGGGAAGTGCGACGTTGCAAGATTATGGTTTTCCTTGTACGTCGCAGTCCCACACTACATCAGCATGTTTTGCTCTTCAATCTTGACACAAAAGGGAACGGAGCAAAGGCGTAAGCGCTCGCTGAACGTGCCAAAGGCGCCGTCTAAGTTTTGTCAGCAAAAAATTTTGGACACTTGGTAATGCGCCGCATAGCAAATGGTTGCCGTCTTCGTTGTTTGAAGTTCCATGAGCAGTTACCAGGCCGGCAACCAGGGGAGGAAACCGGGCAATTGATACCCCCGAAATTTTGTGCAACGTGTTTAGTTGTTAGGCACAACAACAACTTACAATCATTTCCCCTCGAAAATACGAGCTGGTTGCGATCCTGGCAGCAACTCGAAGCCCCACTGTTTTGAAGTATTCTTTGATTTCTCACAACTTGTTTGCTCACGTCGCTTTTTGAAGTAAATCATCGGTTGCTTGCAGAAATAATTTACACCATGGTAAACACAAGGTAGACAATCCTCCTACTTCCCAAAAATGATGATGTGGGCACTGTCTACATTACAGTAAATCCAGGCGGAACATTTAACACCTCACAGTGTCGGTCGTGATGCCATAAATGTAAAAAGAGATCACAGTCACGGTCGCTTCAGCAAACCGAAGGAAACGTGGTGAAGAAGAGTGCGCAAGGCTATGCTTCCTGCCAGAAAACTTGCGAAATGAATGGTCTACTTTGCAACAAACAGGTTAACTTCATTGACCTGGTCTGGACGAAAACACTGAATTGCAAACATTTACATAAAAAAGTCGTTATTTTGAAAATCCTGATGCAAATGTGAACATTTAAGTTTTTCAATGAAAACATGCATTTTCTAAAATAAATCCGTTAAGACAAGCAAACGATTTGAGCATGAAGGAATACGTTTTCATATGTATGAATTAGTAATCCCCGGATCTCACAAATTGTTTAATTTGAGTACACCATGCCTGACAAAGTTGCCGCATGGTCCAAAAGCACATGCATCAAATGCAGATCCTCAATACACCGTTAAGATAGTACATTTTGCTTCATCAAATAGAAAAGTCTATCTCGGGTGGTTAACGTCGGACTGCAAGTTAGTCAAAGAACACACTGCAAGGGTTGACAAATTTAACCCAATAAGTGTCTTTTCCAAAAATTTTTTAAGTATGAGTCGGTTACGTTTAAGCATAAAAAGTGCAATAATCACCAACAAGATAACTAAAACTTGTACAGAGTGAAAAACATGAAAAGGCTCATTTGTCTTAAGAATGTTTCGTAGCCCCTGTGGTGATATGAAAATTGTGGATAGCCTGGCGATTTTCTTTACCACTGTCAAAGATTTTATGAAACAACATGGTTGGGCTGTGAGCTGTCATGTCATCTTTTTGCGTGGTAATTTTAAGCTGCGATGTTAACTTTCTAAGAGCTGCCATATTGTATTTTTGAGTGGATAACCTTGCGGGGGTAGCTTATACGCAGGCAGACTGCAAAAGATTTTCGGGTGCGGATTGCTGAAGTTGTACAGGTTAACTTAATTGACCTGGTCTGGACGAAAACACTGCATAATGAAGCAGCGGTGCTGAAAATATGACGCGATTTAAACTGCATGTTTATATCGATTAAATTCTGAGTGTTTCTGCAAAACGCAGGATGTTTGTGCTTTGTTCTTTGTGTGGTTTTGTTACTTTGTTGTAATGTCTTTATGTTTATCTGTATTTTTTGTTTTCACAACAGCGTTTCACTTGCATTTTGCTGTTTTACATGAACGTGCAGGGACAGTGACCCAATCACAGCTACGACCCTCGCTTCCTGCCCTTGCATTCCTGACCACATGTTCTCTGCGAAGGAAATGCTGTATAAAATTTTAATTTCCCAAAATGATTTTCCCTGAAACCTGTTGATCAAAAGCGCTGCCACAGCACAAGGATATTTCTGTCGTCCCATCGCACACGCTAATCAATTGAAACCTGTCTATGGCACGTGTTTATACTCACTGTAGAACGTCAAATATCCGAAAAGAGCCGAAAGAAAATAAAGGGTGAAGACGTTGCCAATTGAAACCAAGGAGACTTTGTGCATCCGGGACTTGGTTGGATTGGCAAGCTCGGTGTAGATCGGAAGCACTGAAGCGTGACATTGGAAGGCAAATACCATTGTTGGAATTGCGTAAGCGCTCTGCAAAAACGAGTAGACGAAACTAAGCATTTACGTAAACGTAACAACAGTCATGTATGGTTTGGGTTACGAAAACTGGCACCAAGCTGAAACCTGAAACTTTTTGACGAGGCTGTTGAGGTTAAGGCTACTGCACAAGTTGTATTACGGCGAGTCATTCAGTATAATAAAAACAACCATCCAACCCTTTGATTAAAAACAAAAGTTCAGTGGACTTTGCACCATTGAACTTTTGCCACCACGTTGAACAAATGAACGGTCGAGACTTCGTAGAAATTGTAATTGCGTCACTTCGCGGTTTGACCGAAGTGTGTGCGCAATTGTGCTGACTGAGTGACATGTGTTTTGGTTTATGGCTTGGGCTTGTGTGTTTGTCATGTCTATGTCTGCGTCATTTACGTTTGAGACTTTAACGTAACTTCTATAAAACACTTGCATTATTCAGTTTTCAACAACGTCGCAAAAAACATCACAAAAATGTTAGTTTTCCACGAGATATGAATTCAGACTATTGGAATATAGTTGTTTATCAAACCAATGTAGTGAATGGCTGCAAGCATATGAAAGTAGCACGATATACAGTTAGATTTGGTATTAGTAGAAGAAACATTAAAAGCAAATAATCCAGCAATCCATCCAGATATTTCAAATCGGTTGCATTTTTCAGGATAAAAACTTGCGCAAAGTTCTTTCTTTTCGTTTGTTTGAAGTGATATGTACAACACTGTACAAAAAAGGCAGACACGCGGGCACCAAAGCGGTGCGTCACCTGGAAAACTGTCAAAACTACAAACTTTAGAGGCACCTTTGAGTTCCACGTGAAAGACTTCGCCGCGCAGACCTGGTTTTGCAAACCCTCCTCGAACTCCAGGAAAATGTGCGACGATCGCGAAGCACAAACATGGCTGGTGTTCGTTTGCGCATTTCCATGGCCGTCTGTCACGTTGTGAACTGGCGCGTGCGTCGAGTTATTGCCGTACAGGGAGATGTTGTGCGAGTCTGCGAAAACGGCAACGGTCGTGAGAACTGATGACACCAATCATCTGTGTCTGCCCTCTCAGCCTGGCCAATAATTAACTGGTTTGTCGAGGTACTGCCTGGCGTATTGCACCAGTTGGACGAGCGGTGGGCGGGTCCACACGTTAGGGTGGCAGCTGCAGCCTTGCTAGTTATTTGTGCAAATACCCGATAAACCGCGCAATAAATTGAGGATCGTAACACGCTTGACCGCACGCTCCTCACACCTTGACCGGACATTTTCAACGGCATTGCAAGTTATCTGACATTACTGCTGATCAGTACACAAGCGAAGGGGTGTTGCGTTTGAATCACATCAAATCGAAAACCGTTTACCAGACCTGTAGGAAAGCCTCAGTTAAAAACAGCACGAAGCATTTTTAAACAATTAGTCTTGAAAAACGAACCCTTTTTATCACTTGATCAGCCCATTTGCTTTTTATGACTGATAGTGAAGTTTTGCCATCTTTTGTGTGCTACGTTGCAAACGTCACGTTCTGCGTGAGCGCGTTTCACAATAATTTTTTTGTCCACGTAGGTAAAACGTCGCCATTACTGATTCGCAAGATCTCGTTTATGTGCAAAAAACAACTATTGCCAACTGCTCAGCAAAAGTGGTGGATACATTCAAACCTGCAATTATCTGACTTCAATAACAAACTTTTCGAAAAGTATTTCAAATGTAAAGTAATAAACGAGGATGTCAACTCCTAACTCTCATCAGTTAAATCCTACTTTTAGGAATTAAACAACTGTTTGCAACAGCATACGAAAACTATGCGATTAACTATGCTATTTTATGTGTAGAATTTTCTTTCAGGCGTTCATTAACAAAATGCCAACAAACAATTTACACCAAAACTTTCTGTGATACCTAAAGCGTAGAAAGACATGGTGGGATCTTCCACTTCAACTGTGTGGTTTCGGATCGGACAGGGTATAATCCAGTGCTCAACAACAATCTACACAAAAAAATTCAACTTTATTTTGAAACACTGACGTGATACGCATTTGCAGTAGACGTATTGGTTACGCAGATAGTTTTATTTATTGACGATGTCGTGTAAATGAAGAAACCGAACCTTTTTAACTTCCGGTCATCTGGTGAATTTATTTCCAGCATTCTGTGAAAGCATATTAGGTCTAGAACTGAAACAGAAGGGAATGGTGTTCGTTTTTTCGGCTTGTTCCTAACTCGATTCATCTATTTTTAACAACGGGACACCGAATGGACTAGCGCAGTGCATTTTTTGAACAAATGAACTTTGATCTATGAACTCTGCCTTGCCGCGCCTGTGGTGAATAATTATTGCAGCTTGACGAGTTAACACAAACTTTGTTAAATCGTTGAGTCGGAATGCATCAGCACTCCAACACTTACACTCAGCAAACAAGTTGCTTGCGCCAGGTGCAATTCAATCTGTGCTATGACAAGCGATTTGGTCAACTTCCCATCACGTAATAAGCATCATCCGAAAGCAGCTGCAAGAACACGTTGTAACTCCCTGATTGCGGTTGCGTAATCTCTTCCACAGGAAGTCCAAAGTCAACAAAGGAAAGGTCCGGGTAAAAGCGCGTTTTTATTTTTATGTTTTAACGCAACGTGCTGAGTGAACGCATCAGAATGACGCACTGCACGATCACGTGCAGGCGAAAGGTCGGGGAATTTTGCACTCCATGTACAGCCGCCGGCCCTAATATGGTCCTGCTGGAACGAACTGTTTCTCGGCAAGAAAACTGACAACAGCTGGTGGGAAAATCAATGACGCAAACTACGCTTATTGCGCTGATTAAAAATTGCCATTGAGTTGGAATGCTTAAATATGGCAATTTTAGTGGGAATTTTAAAACGCTTTAATAGAACTGCTGTTTTTT
>JGI24159J19872_10002207_pt1 | contig 22888 bp, 13 predicted proteins | sample Ectturendosymbi4_FD_19872 | JGI IMG/M metagenome (IMG submission 19872) | reverse complement strand
TTGCCAAGTGTTGCTTTATTTTTTTGACTGAAGATGGATTAAGAATAATCCGAAACGTCTCAAAATAAAACATGCATAGTTTTTTGAAGGTTTTTTTTAGTGTTGATGAAACTGTTAAGTCTATCCCAGTTTTATGCTCCAAAGCTTTATTCCCAACTTTCATAAAATAGTGTTTAACAGTCCATTCCTCATTTATAACACCACATTTGTCTTTAATCTTGCGCTTCTTGTCAGCACTCATTGTTTTAATGGAGTAAAAATATATATCTTTTATTTTTTAACAAAAATTCGTTCAAAGTCACAAACATTAAACTGTGCATCTCAAATAACAATAAAAAGCTATTTGCAGGAAAGCGGAAGTACTATTTTGATGACTTTGCAGTTTTGATTTAGTAATATTTGCAAGAAAGTGTNGCAAATATTTTGTCATATNACTTATTTAATTAAAACAATAAGTGATGTGTAGGAGTTCCTGCNAGTGCTGGCGGGCCACATGAAATGGTCCACATGCGGCCCGAGGGCTGCAGTTTGCCCACCCCTGTGTTAAAGCATTCATGTATAAACAAGCTGCTAAGCTGTTTCAAAAATTGTTTTTCAGCTTTTGGACAATGCTGCTTATGTTAATAGGTGAGTAACTATGGAAGAAGCAGAAGCTAAGTTGAGAACTAGTGTGCTTAAAATGCTCACTGCTCTTTTGTCTCCAGACCAAAGTCTCAGACAAGCTGCAGAGCAACAAATCAAAATTTTTGAAGTTATGGAAGATTTTGGTGTATTATTAACAGAAATGTGTGTTGATCAAACTCGAGAGCTTGCATTACGTCAGCTGGCATCATTACTTTTAAAGCACTATGTAGAGACTCATTGGAACAGTTTGTCAGACAAGTTTTGTCAGCCAGAAACAACTCCACCTGCCAAAGCTGCTATTAAACAGATGCTTCCATTAGGTCTATGTGATGCAAGTAGAAAAATTCGTGCTAGTGCTGCTTATGCCATATCTGCAATAGCACATTGGGATTGGCCTGAAGAGTGGCCCCAGCTTTTTCCTCAGCTAATGGAAGCCATAATGAGTGCTGACTTAAATTCTGTTCATGGTGCCATGCGCGTTTTAACTGAGTTCAGTAGAGATTTGAGCGATGTTCAGATGCCTCAAGTGGCCCCTATTGTTCTTCCAGAAATGTTGAAGATTTTTGTGCGAGATGATGTATACAGCATACGCACACGTTCACGTTCTGTTGAAATTTTTAAAACCTGCACTGCTTTAATTTATTCAACTGATAATGAAACATTAATAAATGCCCTTCTTCCTGATCACTTTGTTTCTGAGTTCATTCAAGCATTTGTGAATGCACTGCATGTGCCAAATGGACCAGCATCTGATTGCGGGTTGAAAAAGGAAATCTTAAAAGCTTTGATCAACATGATGCGAGATGCACCATCCAAAATGGGAAGTGATGTCCCATCTATTCTTTCTGCTGTTTGGCAACAACTAACACAAGGAGCGCAGTACTTTGTTAGTCGGGAAATAAACTGTTTGGAAGAAGATGCGGAAACTGTAATTGACTCGGATGGAGAATCACTCAGCTTTGGTAATTTGGTTTATTCACTCTTTGACTTTGTTGAAACTTTATTGGATTCAAATGTTTTTCGAAAAACTGTTAGAAAGTCTCTCCCAGAATTATTATATTACCTGATAATTTACATGCAAATAACTGAGGAACAAGTGGCTTCATGGTTGCAAAATCCTGACCAGTTTGTAGAAGATGAAGATGAGGAATCGTTTTCATTCAGTGTTCGTTTGTCTGCCCAGGATCTTTTTTTGGCTTGTTGTCAAAGATTCAAAAGTGAGTGTGCTACTGCATTGGTAACTGTTGTAGCACAGCTGTTGAAAGAAGCTGAAGAGAAAAAAAGCAGTGGCCTTCCCCACTGGTGGAAAATCCATGAATCATGCTTTCTTGCTCTTGGATCTGTTCAAAGTTTAATTGTTGAAAGCATTTCAAAATCTTTGGTGCAATTTGATTTCAGTTCTTTTTTGACCAATGTTGTGCTTGAAGACTTGAAAGCTGATTCACCATTTTTGATTGGCCGATCTCTGTGGATAGCTAGTCGCTTTGTTGCTCTTATGCCTCATGATATGGTAAAGCAGTTCCTGGAAGCTACAGTTTGTGGTCTTCAGGGAAATCAGTCTTTGGTTGTTAGAATATGCACTGTTCGATCTATATTTGCATTCTGTGACCATCTCAGCAATCCACAGTTCAAAAGTGTCCTTATCCCTTTCTTGTCACCCATGATTGATGGTTTGCTGCAGTTTGTTGGTCAAGCAAGTGTTGAAGTTTTGGCTTTGATTCTTGAAAGCATGATTGTAATTATTCCTATCAGTCGAGATGTTACAATCAGGCATGAGGACCAGATTTCCTCCTTAGCAATTGCAGTTTTTTTAAAGTATGCTAATGACCCTTTGGTTTCATCACTTGCATCAGATGTCCTTAGTGAGCTTGCAGAGTACGCTTCATCACCAGCTTTGCTGGAAGCCAAACTTTTGCCAACAATTGTAAGCATTTTCAATGCTGATAAAGAAAAGATGCCTTCAGGATTGGTTTCCATGGCTACTGACATTTTATGTAATGTTGTTAAAAAATTGAAACCACCAATACCTGCTTCATTTTATAATTCTGGTTTTCCTGCTATGATTAAAGTGGCTATAAGTTCCGACGATAATTCAGTACTTCAAAGTGCTGGTGAGTGCACTCGATACTTCATCACCACAGATATTGAACAACTGTATTCATGGTCAGATGAGCATGGGAATTCAGGACCTTACTATGTCATGCAGTTAATTTCTGTGTTATTAAGCCCTAAACTCTCTGAGTTCAGTGCATCTTTAGCTGGGCGGTTAGTTTCTGTATTTTTAACCCGTTCTGGTGATAGAATGGCAAGCAAGGATGTTGCAACAGTTCTTCGATCTGTACTAAGCAAACTACAGCAGTCAATGACACTAACTGTGGTGCAGTCATTGATTATGGTGTTTGCTCAACTGATCAATAGAAATGTACAGCTTGTTGTGGATTTTCTCTCATCTGTCCCAGGACCTTCAAATAATTCTGCCTTGGAATTTGTTTTGACTGAATGGTGTGATAAACAAGGAATGTTTTTTGGCAGTTATGATAAGAAGGTTAGCGCTATAGCTCTGTCTCATCTTCTTGAACATGGTTTGGCCACCAGAGATGAAAAGTTGTCTAAAATCACTGTTAAAGGGGATCAGATTTTTGCGGAAGGTGTAAGAACAAGGTCTAAAACAGCCAAGGAGCCAGAAAAATGGACTACGATTCCTCTTTTGGTGAAAATTTATAAGCTCTTATTAAATGAAATTGCCAACCAAATTGAATCATCCACGAAAAAAGGAAGTTTCTTTGAATGGGATGAAGGTTCATCAGAAAGTGAAGATATGGATCCTGATGATGGAAAGCAGACACTTGCTCAACTTTTGAATGACAACTCAGTGATAAATGACTTTGATGAAGATGATGATGAAGAAGAGTTAATGGATGCCAATGACCCTGTTAATCAAATAGACTTATTTGAGTACTTAACAACATTTGTCAAACAGTTTTCAAAAACTGATGTTCACAAATTACACTTTGTTAACTATCTTAATGTAGTTGAAAAAGAAGCATTTGCTACAACTACAAAAAACTGAGCTAAAATGAAAACCAATGAATAACTCTGTGAGGTAGTTCATGTTTGTGCTCAAGTTGGTATGTTATTATTTTGGTGATTGGTTGTGATGCCATTGTTTTTCAGGTATGACACTTTTTCCACTCTCAATTAACCTATCATTTAAGAAACTGTTTCACTATGTGCTATGTCTGCAAGAAAAATAGCTCAACTATGTAATCGATGGTGTAGATAACCACAAATTGTACTATGAATAAGTTCATGGCAATATCCTGTAATCATGTCTCTTTTAATTTGTCATAACTGACAGTTATTCTTATTTGAATGAAGTATATTGCAACCCTTGAGAAGTTGACACTTTAATGGATTTGTCATTGTTGTAAATTTGAAACGAAGCCAGCTTGCTTTCTTTATCTCTTGTTGACCCAAGCAGACAATCAAACCTCAATTAGTTTTCTTTCATGCAACAGCTTTCGTTGGATAGATTGTGAATGAAGAGTAATGAGCTAAGTAGTTTATAGCAGGGGCCTGCAGATAGTGGGTCATAACCCAAATTTGGGCCACGAGACTTTCTACTCTGGGTCACAAAATAATTTAAATTTATTTTTTAAATTGGCCATTCCCATTAGACAGAATAAATGTAATCAATTACAGTTTTGTGTGCTAAGTTTCATAAAATTTTGTGCAAGAAAATTGCTACTGTCACTAGTAGTCAGAAAATTGATATATTTAATTGTAAAGTATTTCCCACAAAATTACATGCTCACAAATCTTTGGGTCGCGAGAATTTACAACTATTTTTAAGGCCACACCAAAAAGTATTTGCAGACCCCTGGTTTATTAAATCCAGTGTTAATAAGCTTTGAAACGTTCGGCACCAGTTGACAATATAATCATACTTCCTGTTTATGTAACTTTGCACCAGCATAACTCGCCAGCAGTTTGAGCTAGAAAGCTGTTCAAACCCTCTGTGGAGGGTCCTCTTTTCAAAACCCTCATCTTTAGAAAGATGCGAAAAGTCTTCTAGTTAAAATTTGAAAAGATTGTAAAGTTTTGGCTTATAGTTTTTTGTGGGTGACATCGTAATGGAATAGGTTTGTGCATTTTTGGCAAAGGTTACTGGCCCTTGGCCCCAACTGCAAAACCTATTTTTTGACTCAAGTTTTTAGTGGAAACTAGGCTGTATTCCAAGTCTTTAGAACACTTGATTAGCTATTTAACATTTCTGGTTCAAAAGTTATGGCCAAAAATACAAAATTTTGGCAGAAAAACAAAATGACCGAGTTCAAACAATTTGATTTTGTTTGAACTCTGACATTCTGTTATTTTTTATTGCTTTTTGCACGTCGTAGCTGGCCCAAATAAATAAAATATTTGTAGCTGGTAGAATTTCATTCATTTAGAAGACCAAGTGTCACATATGTCTGGAAGAAAGATATCAGAATGATTATTTCTAGTAACAGGAGCAGATCCAGCCAGTAAAGCTGGGGGGGGGGCGATTTCAATAATTTGATAGTTAAATTTCATAACAGCTTAGCTGCTGTAACAGATATGAACTATATTTCACAACACGCCAGTGAAAAAAACAATGGACAACAAAATGGCCCTAGATCGCGAATGCTGTTTTCTGAATTGTACAACATCATAGTGAATAAAGCTACCTTTGTAGGTTTTTGGGGGGACGATCACCCCCCTTGGGTCTGGCCCTGTCTCTTAATCTGGCTAAAATTTCAAGTTACTCTTCATTTGTTTTGTATATAAAAATCACTACTAGACCAAGTGTCATGCAGTTTATTAGTATGTGAATTTCTTTTGATAACCAATGTTAATGTTAAAATTTTATTTAGTATTGGACTAGTTTAAAAGTTTTGGCATTACATGTGTTTCTGTTGCCAGCAAAACAATGCATTGTTAATTTCCATTTTGACTACTCTTATCAATTTGAATTAATCTCCAACTTACTGTAGGAATGCATGTGTTTATGTATGGTGCATGTTGAAATTGCTTATCTGCTGTTTTACCAGGAGGTAGTAATCATCACTTCCCATACTGTATTTTCTTAATGAAAAAGGATGTCTTTGACCTTATTGATTCATAATATGTCTAAATAGTGTCACGGTGTTTGATTCTGTCGGAGTTGTTACAGGGCATCTCAGGTAAGAATAGTTGTTACAGTATCAGCATTGTTAATGGTTCTTTTTTGTAACTTGGTAACTGTTCTATGTGAAGCAGAAGAGAAGGTCTGCATGTTAAATACTCACGAAAAGGGATGTGCATGGTGGAATACTATTGAACTTTGTCTGCAGTAATTTTTAACACCTTCACTGCCAATGTATAAAAATTTTGTACCTAAAAATCCTGCATGAGCTGCTGTTTTCACACAACTTTCTAACTCCATAACTCACTAGTCTTTTGTGCTAGAGAGCTGTTTAAACCCTCAAAAGACTTGGCAAGTGTTTGAGTTTGCAATGACAAAAAATTTGGTTTTGGGTTTAGATTTTTTTGTGAGTGATGTCATAAGTGGGGTAGGTTTTTGGCAATTTTGGCTCAGGTTACCTGGCCTGGGGCCCAACCGCAAGAGGGATGTATTTTGCTAAGTTTTTATTGGAAACTAGGCTAGAATCTGAGTCATTTGAGTCTTTGATCTGCTTTCTAGGGTTTCTAGTTTAAAAGTTATAGCCTAAAAACAATAGATTTATTAATTACTTAATTGGGGATTAATGATTTTTTGTGTTTTTTAGGCCATAACTCTCGAACCAGAAAAGCTATAAAGCTGATCAAAGGCTCAAAAGACCAATAAAAACTTGAGTCAAAATATTCCATTTAGCAGTTGGGGCCTAGGGTCAAGTAACCTGAGCCAAAGTGACCAAAAAACAACCCCACTTATGACGTCACCCACGAAAAACCCAAAACCTAATTTTTTTTCATTGCAAACTAGAAGATACACCAAGTCTTTTGAGGTTTGAACACTACAGCTCTCTAGCACAATTGACTGGTGAGTTATGGAGTTGCTAACAGATGCTAGAAACCAAGACTTATGCAAACTACCCTGGCAGCAAAGGTGTAAATATTTAATCAATAGGTTTTGGGGCAGATTATTCTACATCTGATAGGCCAGATCCAGTCTGTTGGTTATAGAGTGCAAAACCCTGATTTAGAAAGAGTAGTTATCCCTTGAATACTAAAATTTATCTGCAATCTGATAAAATACGTAACAAAAAAGAAGAAACACATTGTCTAACTATATATCTTCAACAATGATGCCATGCAAACAACTTCCGCTGCAATGCTGATTTTCTGTGAAAGTGCTAAAACAGAAAATAACTTCATTGTTTAATATATTTCTAAGTACGGTAGAATTTGCCTAATTCGTCTCCTCGAGGGGACTAGAAAAATGTGATGACTCTATCATAGAAGCTTATACTCTATCATAGTAACTGATATATACATTGCTTTCATTTGCAGTAAAATACAAGTTTATGACGTCATGGTTGAATACAACAATTAATTCCTCTACGCTATCTCGACTCCTCCATTTAATCTAACACCTTTTAAATAAAGATTTTCCGCGTTGTCTCAGTGGGGAGTCAGGTCTCACTTCGCACCTCGTGCATAAATTCGATAAAAAAAATTGCGAGCTGCAACAATTCTCAGATAAAGATCCTTAACGTGTTTGAATTCCCACACGTACTAGCTGCATCAACGTCAAAAGTGAAACTGCAAATGACGTATTAGCTGAACAAAACGCTTCTCAGGGATAGAAAGATGTGACGAATTAGACGAACAGAAATGTACACAAAAGATATTGAATCTGCTGGGACCGACAAAAAAGTAACAAATTGACAAATTAAACGATGACGAATTAAACAAACTCTACTGTAATTAGACAATAGACAGGTAGAAAACAAAATAATTAACCACTGTGGTCTTAAAGTTTGTAGATACCTATTTGAACCACTTACAGCTTTCTGCTGATTTTTTGCCCACGTCAAAACATTCAGAATGTTTTCTTACAACCATTTTTTGTAGTAGAATGCAGATGCTGACTGAAAGGTTGCAGTGTAATGAGAAGTGCTATATGATAGTGCTAGCATCTTTTCACGAAGCCTGGCAAGAAGATGTAAAATTCAATCATACATAAGTTTTAGTTTTTTTACTCCAGTACATCACCATATGATCACTGTTTACGGGATTTAAAACCATCTAACCAACATCTCTTACCTGAAGAAAATCTGCAAATCTAGTGTAAAATACGTGCTTAAATTCATCTAAAGTGTTCTTAANCAATTCAGTGTTCATTGCCAAGANCTGGGTTTTGCTGTTATCAAAGAATGTTATTACCTGATCTGTGATGTTTCTGGTGTTGTGTGGTCCTTCTGTTTTGCTATTTGCAAGACTTTTTCTGTAAATTTCTATGACATATATTTAATTAATGTTAATTGTGTTGATGTGTCAGAAAGTCTTCTTCAGCAGCAGTGGTAAGACCACTTGCAGGCTACATTGCAAAAATGGTGGATATTCATCAAAAGTATGATTTTCTGCTACACCCAATCAAGGATCTGATGAAAAATTGGCAAATTGACATTGCTGGTGTATTAGAAGACTATCTGGATGAGGTATTGTGGAAGTATGTTTTTTTGATGAGGTATTGTGGGAGTATGTTTTTGGATGAGGTATTGTGGGAGCATCATCATTCATTAGATTAATTAAAAATCATAGCAAAATATTGAAATCGCTGCAATGTTAGCTCATAAATCCTGGTTTTTGAAGAAAAGGTAAGGCATAGAATGCATTATATTTTTTATACTGAAGTAGAAAACAAGATTTAAAAATTTTGGAAGTATCGGCTATCGGTCCATGAATGGCCGATATATTGGTATCGGCCACAATAAAGCCATATCGGTCTACCTCTAAAAAAATCTATCCTGTTTGACTCTTTATTTAAGAGGAGTAAAGTACTTTTGGACCTACTCACCAAAGCAACTCCATTTACCTTCCCAGTTTCATTTTGTTTTGTTGAAAATTTGCATTATTTAATTTTAATTTAAGGTTTTGAAACAGACACGTCGTCCATAGAGTACAAACACACAGTCTGTACAACGCAAATTGATGAAAACAGACGCAACAACATTTTGTAGCGGCGTTGAAGGTGGAACAACAGGGTTACAAGCACTTAACACTGTTGTTCGCTAACCGTAACACTTGGTGCAGCACTACATCCAGAGTAAGACACACTGAGCCCAACCCTGGTCAAGGCCAGATAAAATACGAGAGTATTGTGGCATGCACATGGCCTCAAACAAACACTGTAACGTCCGAGCACTCAGTCGCAAAGTAAATTGCGGTTGCAGTGTTCAAAGAATAAGGACGAATATAAACAATCTGACTGCACCAAAGTGCGCAACCACACGTTGTTAGACTTTCCGCTGTTTATTACTGTTTCTACATAAAAAGTTGTCTAATCAAGCGCGTTGCTACTTGTTAGATAAGCAAAGTGTTTAGATTAGCGGTTCCCAAACCTTCTTAGCTCAAGACACATTTTTATGATAGTCGAATAATTTTCAGTTTCATTTATTAAATTTATTTAACGACGATGGGCGGCAAGCCGGAGCCTGAATATGCCCTTCGTCAGGTCATGTCGAGCGAACAAACACACGATGAACAATTAACGGCGAACAGTCGACAAAATTTTTTAACAAGGAAGCAAAATGACCGTACAGAACTAATTACCGAATGAAGAATGAATTGCTATGAAGGAAATCTAGAGCTTTATGGCTAACTAAAGCGGCTGGTACATTCTAAACACTCATAAATTTTAACAGTGGGCTTGAGTTTAATCGCGACACGGCCAAACAATAGAAGATGAAAAAGTCTCGCATGATCGCGCATTATACCCGGCAGCAAATCTCCCGGGCCTTCTCTCATCAAATAATTTCTACAGGCTGTAGGAGACCGACGCAGACCACAGAATGAAGTGCACAGCTAAGAAGTACATTCTCGTTAGATTCATTGGCACCATATGAATACAAAGATAAGTGCGCTTATTTAGGTTTAGGACACTGTGACCCAAGTGCAGTCCACAGCGTATAGATATGGGGATTGCTGCCATGTGAAGATGCCTACAGTTTTGTTTGGGTCACTCTAAAAAGTTTCAAGACGTATTTTAAACTTGGACGAAAAACTAGCAGATGATTTGTCAGCAACAGGCAATACGTTCCATAAATTAGCAACTTTCATGTAAAATGAATGATAACGCAAGTTCTTTTTAGCCAAGGGATCTGAGCATTTAAACTGTAATGCAACAAGTACGGTGACAAATCTTAACATTTTTGAGGTGAGTGGTTGTAGGCTTGGTTAGGCCATACCAAACATGACCTTATAGTAGCAAAGTGGAAATCGCAATTTTCTTCTACTGCTTTGACTTACAAAAGAAATGTCTTTCAAAACAGCGTCATTAGCTGTAGTCTTCATGCATCCTGTGATTATTTTTGCTGCAGTTATCTGGGCAGTTTCCAAAAGCAAAGCATTCGATCGAGAGCAATTGTACTGTAAATAACGCGACCTTACTAAGAAGCAGAAGAATGAAACAGTGGCGAATAGACGAAAAAACAAACCTAGGCACCACATTTGCAATGGATCTAATACGGTCAATATGTAGCATAGCACGGTGATGAAGGCTTAAAAATGACAATGCCAGGAGAGACTACCGGTACTGTGGAAAAGCAAACCTAAATGCTTGTGGCAATCGATTGCTTGAAGCGGTATGTTGTTGAAAATCATGGATGGTGGTCATGACAATTGCTGGATCGGTTAACTTTAATACTTTCTTTTTGTTTTCAGGCCATTAAAACTAACACTCGATGTGTCAGACCTATTTACTATAGTTAAAAGATTTTCTGACAAAACTTGGTGTAAGCGGCTTGGGAACTTGGAGGAAAATTGCAAACTTGTATCGTCGGCAAAAAAATAGACGAATGAATACTGTCAAAAATATCGTTATGTAAGAAAATAGGACCAAGGGGTCCGAAGACGGAGTCTTGCGGTACACCGAATTCATATAAAATTCTTCAGCTGTGCTTGCGTTGATACGTACCGTTTTCCAAATAAGAAGTAAGTACAGTTAATAAAAAACCCACAATACCCATTTTTAAAGCTTGAATAGTAAGTTGAGTGAACAACCTGATCAAAAGCTAAAGAGATCAAGAAATGCTATGCTTGAGGACAAGTTATGATAGTGGTCAGATAAATGTGATTAGTTTTGAGCGAGGCTAACATTAAGTGGTGATAAAGAAGGCAGTAACCCAATTGGGCAGTAATTCAGTCATCATAATATCGTTTCTTGTGAAGAGGTAAAGTTGAGACAGTTTTCCACTAAAGAGGGAAACTCCGTTGCCAAGTTAAAATTGAATAGCAAGCTGAACGGAGTTTCCAGTGATTGACTACTACATGATTTAAGTAAGCGATTGGAAAGTTTTTGAAACATCAGCATTTAATGTTTGTTAACCTTTTTAAACTGGGTTTAAATGTGACATCACAAGAGTACACATCAAATGGTTCAACAACCAACAGGTTTAGACATTGGTTTGTGACAAACGAGAAGCTGGGAAGATTTGCATTGCTAAGTTTTTCGTCAGGTGGCGTGGAAACGTTAGCAAAATGGATATTGAAGAGGTTGCACTTTTCATAAGCATCATAAATTGTTTTTCCGTTAGAGATAAGTGGGAAATGGCAAGACTTTCTGGAATTCCAGGAGCGGTTAATAAGTTTCCAATACAAAGGGTCGCCTGGCGAAAATGGAATTACGTTTCTGCTGGGTGGGATCTCTGTTGTAGGGTGTTCCTACACGAATTTTTCTTTGCATCAAATTTCTCAGTTTTCTGTAACGAATCTTTAGCTGAATTCGTCTACAATCGAAACATTGTAGGATGTTATGACAATTAAATTCGAAGTGGGTGACAACTTTAAACTGTTTAGGAGATTAATTTTTCTTAATAGGATCTTGCGTTACCTACCGACATACCTGGCTACATTCTTTGGTGTTGGACCTGACTGTTCGGAAACCAATGATATTATGTTTGGTGTATGATTCTGTTGATTGTCGAACGTAGAAACAATGAATTCAATGAGGTTTTTTTTATGTAATAATTGCATAAAAAGAGCACTGGGTCTGTCTAAATGTTTTGTTGTTTTATGGAAAAGGTAAATAGTGAATTTACCTGTAGAACTATTTTTTAGATCTTAAAAATGACGTTTTCATTTGATGGCGGAAAAACACGACTGAACTTTGCAGAAGCATCATTTCTTATCCAGGGAACAGCTTGTGTGTGGAGTCGGAAAGTGGAGTATCTTCATGCTCTTGTTTACCAGACTCTTGAAATGATAAGTAGCAATAAGTAAGTTCACGCAAAAGTTGTGGATTGTTCTCTTAAGCTTTTTTTCATTGCATCAGTCGCAATGTTGAAAGATGTCGTTTTTTGTGATTTAACATACGTTCTTTTAGTATCTGAAGTCTTTATTATACACAATGCTTTTAGACACGCCCAGCAACCTGGTTCAATTGACCCCCAAGGCACTGACAAAGATGCAACATTTGATGACCATGAAGACAAGGTTGCAATTCTGTTTGCATTGATGTAGTGGTTTGTTTGTAAGGTCTATTTAAATTTCATGTTAACCTACTTGGAAGGTCAATTTGAATGTTTGTGATCTTGATTAGTGTATTACATTATTGAGAGAATCTGATCTGTATCTGCAATTTTTTGTGCTATAGACTCATTAATTTGTTGATAAAATATAGCAGGTAATTCTGTTGGCTATGTGTTCTATCATATATCGTAACACGCCCTGCTAATCTTTTCATCTATATATCTATAACTTCACAAATAGCCCATAAATCTTCCATGGAAGGATTATTAGGTTGTTCTTACTTTCTGAGAAGAGACTATTTTGCAGAACGTAAACAGTTACTTTGCATGCAAATTGTCTGCAAAACACAGCTTGCGACGTACTGTTCAGTCAGTGCTTTGCGCGTGGAGCTCACAAATAAATGCAGCTTACGTATTTGCAGTGGTATCAGCTCCTGTATGAAACAGTTTTTCTTTTGACAAAAAAAGCCATCTTGCTGTATATCGCACCCAAGTGCAGCAGCCACGTTAGCGATAATTGCTGCAGCGCTTACCGATGGTGAAGGTTGCAAACAAATGCTGCAAGCAGGGAACCAAGAACGTATCTGTTTACTGGTTGCAGTTTCTCAATTTGGATGACGTCGGTAGCCTTTTTACAAAACGATGGATTGGTAGTGGTGAGAACATCCTACCTTTACCGCTTCGTTCTGATGTGTTTGATAGAGCTGATGCGGACAACAGAGGAACAGCGTTACTGAAGTAGGTCAACAAAATAATATGTGCGTTTAGCATTTTTCCATTTGTGCGCACCGACAGACTCAACAGTGTGCAGCTCAGCTTGCACTGCTTTAGACTAGGCATAAATGATAATGAAGCAAAATCGCAACGAACACCTTGTCACGCTCGTCTTTATCATTTCATGCAGTCATTTGCGCAGAGATGTGGTTTAGAAGAATTTTTCTCTGTGGTGACCTTATTATCAAACCAAGTAAGAGATTCAGTTTTAATGAAAAAGTTAATCAACGCTTTTGCCACATTTTGTTTTCGAACCCAATGCCAAACTAGCTGGATATGTTTATTTATTGATAATCTCACAAGTAATTATCAGTGTTTGCTCGCTCTCTAAGACCATGATTGCCTTTTCGCGACTATGAAACTGACTTTCAAACCAAATTTATTTTGAAGGGTCTCTTAGATATGCCGAAACGTGTTTGATTTCTTGTAGGAAATCAATAAATGTGAATCATCTGAAGGTACATTCATTTTTGATTAGGAAAGCTAGAAATTTTGTCTTTTTGCGACAGTGAGAAAGGTGAAACAGTCAATTACTTCTATGATTTTTGGGCCAACTCCACAACGCCACTTGACCGCGGGATGGCTGTGATAGAGAAACCATTTGGAGGAGTGGATATGGAAACAAACGATAAGGTCGAAAGGATGGCCAACGGCAAGTCTCCCTTGTCACAAATGAATTCAACCAAAAAACCCACGGAACTGTATTTCGTAAATTCTTAACAGATCGACGGGTGGCGAATTCGGATTATTTCAACATGCGTGCAACTATGCAAAAAGTGGCGCATGTAGATTGTCTGTTTGAAATGCTGTATTTTCTCAAGCAGTGCGGAAGTTGTCGGCGTGCTTTGGCTGCCGGCTACGAACGGCCTTCTGTAGTTCTCATATGCTTTCTAGTAGAAAATAATATTTTAACAGGTCTTTCGAGGCGAATTTTAGAGGTCCGAATGTGTTGTCTTGTTCGGATCGTGTGTTTGTGCTGGTAAACTGTTGACTGGCGCTCAATGTGAACGTTTTGAAATCTGTAACGCATTTGCAAGGAAACTGGCAGTCTCCAATGCGAGCATTAAACATCTCCTGTCGTATAGCCCTAAAAAGTAGTGAAAATTCGCTCTTGGCAAGCTTTGCAATTACAGACCTGCTGCCGCGTCAGCACGATTATTGTTTGGAATCAATTTCAGAAAAACAACGGCAAGATCTCGATGAGCTTTCGGCCAATGTCGACCCTTTCGATATTGATGATGATGACCGTCACGATGATGGTGCTGGTGTTGCGTTTGAGGGCGACGTTGACATGAAAGACGACCTGGAGGCAGTGGACGAGAAAATAGTCGACGATAACAAAAATATGGTATGACAGGTTCGCGCTTGTACCGCCGTTCATCTTCGCGGAAGAATGTGAAACGAGCTGCCGAAAAATATCTGCTGGAGTGTGCAGTTCGTTTGGTTACTTCGTTTCTTTGTTCAAGTTGACTTCAAATTCATAAAAATTTTAACGAATCCTACAGAAATCCATACATTTTTCCCGATTTGATGGCATTAAATGTATGCGTGTGGATGGTCTTTCTGCAAAATTTTATCCATATGAGTCAGTTTGCATTAAATTTTTACCTTTTCGTCCAAATTGTTCTCCGAATACGTCATCGGCGTAAAGGCACACTTGCATATGTCAAACGAAATTGTCTGTTGTTTGCACACATTTCCATGCTCTCTAAACTTTGCCCAGTCAGTCAAAAATGCATCTTTTGCCTGGAACTGCACGAAACTGAAAGTTTGCTTGACCAACCTTCAACGATTCTTGGTGGCATAGGCCTTGACTTCTGCCTGGTTGACAGCAGGTCTGTGGAGCCGGAGTCCAAGCAATTTTGGATGGTCGAGCCAGAGCCTGAAATTTGGGTTCCCGTTCAACAGACGTAATTTGTTGGGCAAGCGAGTTGTACAAATATTGCAATGGTTTTTAGTTTTTAATAGAACAAATCGTTCTGGAGCCGGAGCGAAAATTTGAGTTCCAGCTCCACAGCCCTGGTTGACAGTGACATTTTGGAGAAGATTATTTTCACAGTCGTTCGTGCATAGAGCCTACTTGTACATCCTGAAAAAAATCAAGGAAAAGGAATTAAAATTAAGAACTTCGATATAAATTTTGTGTGTTCGATTTTTGCAGTGTCACCATGTAGACCAGTGGTTCTTAACCTTTTCTCTGCCACGCCTTCCTTAATAAATGTCCTTTGTTTCAAGCTACCCTGACTTTAAATATGTAAATTGGACGAAACGCTTTCCCGTTCAGAAACTTTCCATGTTTGTAGAGCGCGTGAGGGCCCGCGTCCCCATGGAAATTTATTGACGCCCCCCTGGGGTGGGGTGGCGTGCCCCACGGTTAAAACCACTGATAGACCTTTCCTGGTCAATGTCGTGTATGACGATAACTTTTTTATGTTTCAAGATGATAAATTGGCCACAGCATTTGAAGAACAGCTTTTGATTAAGCGTTAATGGACCTAGTAATGACGAGCGCTTGGTACGTATCGGCGCTGGTCGATTTGTCCTTGGATCATTTGGCCACGTCGGCAGTAGCAGAAGTAGTGCTGTCGGGAATTACCTCGGTAATTTGATCAGCAAACATCTCTAGTTTCTTTCGAAAGTAAACTAGTCGACACTGACTATCTAAAACAGGGGTTCTCAACCTTTTTCCCCTTAAGTACGCCCGAGTCATAAAACAGTCAACCCGAACCCCCAGTAAGCTGACACTAAATTAAGTGGTAATATATTGACTAGCAGTTAGTAACTAACAATTTTCCTCTAGTGTAGGATATTTAAAAATAGCAATGCATGAAAACTCAACTGCCATCCAAGTACCCCTGGAAATCTTCCCGTGAACCCCTGGGGGTTCGCGAATCCCAGGTTGAGAACCCCTGATCTAAAAGGAACTCACTGCGGCGTTTGATACGGTTGAGTGGATCACGCTGTAAATTCTTCAGCGATCGCCAAAGCTCTATGGATGTCATTGCGATCAAGGAAACGCATAACAGTTTTTCAATGGTTGATGTTCATCTTGCACTCGAGTCGAAATCGGTGGATCAGGCAAGAGCTTGAAGTTCTAATGCAGACCGCGGTTTTAACTCGAAATCGTCCCCCAGAATGCTCTTGATATGAACCCGAACCGAACACCGAAAAAACGCTTAACCGTTGACTGCATTCGTTGTTTTCTTTTGTCATTTAGGTTGTTGAAAGGAGGGAGTTGCGACAACGAGCATTGGCAACGGCTTCCAACGACCCGGTAAGTGTTGCGTTTTTTTTTTTGACCGCTTCACCGGAAATTGCGTCAAGGCAGCGTAAGCTGCGAGAAAGCGTTTGAAAAGTATTTGCAATCCACGTTGGCTCGGTGACTGTTGGTGAGGAAAGTGTGACGTAAGCTGTCTGAGAACTTCTAAGCAGACGTAAAACTTGCCTACGAGCTGTAATACTCGTATAGTGGAACAGCAAATCGTGCGAAACGAGCGCGCGATTGCGACGATGCCGCGCAACTGATTGTTTGTGTGGTATTGCCGCGCGTGACGTAAGCCGGTATTGTGACGTCAAAACGCGAAGCGTGAGAGTGTACCTTCATCAACTTGTCAGTAACGGTGGATGCGTGCATTTTCCTTTTTGTTGATGTTGTTACCGAAATGTTTCCATCCATGCATTTCCAAAGGCAATGCGCATTGGATGTTAATTACATTCGGTACATCCGCAGAAGTCCCATTTCGCTCCCCCTCCGACTGTCCACCTCAACCCGCACGACGAGTGCGCCGCGTGGGCGTGCAAGAATTTCAGGAAAGGCAAGACGATCAAGCTCCCGCCGTCGCTGCCGCAGAGCGCGAGAAAGCGAAAGAAGGAGCCTGAAGTTGTGGGCTCGATCCCGCTCTTCAACGTCTTCGTGGAAAGCATACGTAAGCGGCGGGAGTTACTTTTTGCTGCCCTGTCGAGGTGCGAAACGGTCGATTGCAAAAAAGTCTGGTTCGTGGTCTGACGGCAAAGCTCCTTTGATTTCTTTGTTATTTTTCGACACCTGCTTGAAAGGCTGAAATAGGATTTTTTGAGGTAATGCGACTGTTTGCTACATTGTTGTTTCGTTTCAGAAAAGTCCATGAAAGGAGAAGGGACGAGAGCGATGCGCGATGAAAAGAAAAAAAGGGATGCATGGTGGAAAAAGGTATTTTTTGCAAACGCGGTTTCGATCATTGAATTAAGCAATCGCGAAACCAAAAACTAGTTTTGTCTCATGCATTTCCGCAGTTAAATTCACCGTTGTTCGTGAGCTGTTTGATTTGGAATGCAGCTGTTTGCCAGTCACAGGGAATAATCGGCTGCTTGACTCGGTGTTTTCTGCGTTTTGTAGATCAGAGCTGCGCAGCGACAAGCAGACCATCGAGATAACGTGGGTGAGTACCAATGCGTACATCAAGAAACAATTGACAGCTCCACAAACGCTCCTGGTGTTTTTTTCTTTTTGAGTGTAGCATGTTGGGCCAATAGCCCCATCCTCCCATCGTATGTGACGTGGGCATGGGTGGATATTACAATTTCGGGCCCCTGAGGCAAACTCTCGGAAAGGAGCTCCGCTAAAGGTAGATGTGGGACCAGGTGTATTTTCACAATTCACTTAATGAAATAAATGCAAACAATGCAAAAACTAGGTGCGACACTGTCAAAGGGAGCCCACGGCATCTCCGAAGAACGGCGGCCCAAGGCGACGGCCTCGTTCACCTCCCCTAATATCCACCACTGGCCGCAAGTTCTTTTCAGAAATTTGTGTTTCAGAAATGCACTTATTGTTTTTTTTGCCATGCGTTGTGATATCTTTTCACAACCCAGTCGTGGTTTTATAGCACGCTTGTCCAAATGCAAACTTTTCCTGATTACCGCCGTCGCTGTGTTTCGATCGAAACCGAGCGGTAAATATTTATGGTTTCTTTTTCCTGATATTTACGATCTCTCGCGTACTTGAAGAAACCGCCTATTCTTGCACGGACCTCCAAGTTTGCTTTCTGGCTTTTTGTACCTCAAGGTTGTATTCCGTCAGTTCCTGGTTGGATCTTTGAGAATGTAAGTTAAGGCCATTTAGTTGAAGCATGAAGTGGCAGCTGTGAATCTTGACCTCTCAGCGACTTCGCCGCGTTGGTCGCCAACGCGTCTGTTTGCTTCGCAGAAGCTCGCTTCGATGACGTGTTCGACGATCGCGATGCCAACAAACCGCTCGACGCGTCCGACGCGGAAGACGCGAGCGACGGAGTCGGCGCGGACTTGGACGATCTGGTTGACGAGGTCATGGAGCGCAGTGGCGCGCGACTGCCTGGTGAGGAGCGCTCGCAAATCTCCGTTACTTTCTTCTCGTACGCAATAAGTTAAGAGTCCTAACTCGTGCCTGTTGAAATGTTACAATTTCTTTTGAAATTTTTTTTGAAACAGTATTTTTGCTGTGTACCACGATTTCCATTGATTGCTAGTTACTACAAAATTGTTGACTGCCAAACTTCATTCATGTTATGCTAAGCAGTCGGAAATTTTGGAAAGGTCGAGTCGGACATTTTACCTCCGACTCCGCAACCCTGCTCCAAACTACGGCCCGCGTGCCAAATCCGACCCACGAAGTCCGCTTGTCAATCATAAAAAATAATATATTTACGAAAAACTCGTTGATTCGGTAGAATGTAACATATCCCGAAGCAATTACATTAAACGTAGTAGGTCCGACCCTATAACTGTTATGTAACAGCTTATGTGACCCTTTGACAAAAAAGTTTGGAGACACCTGATCTATTCAATAAAATTAAACCCCCTGTCGCACACGAAGGCAATTGAATCACTGGGATTGAACGAAGTTGTGTTTGAAACGTCAAGTCGGTGTTTTCTGTCGACCAGCTGTCTTGTGCTCTTTTGCTGTGCAGTGTGTAGTGGCAGGACCTTGTGCGTGCAATGCGCGAAGAATTTATTGAATGCCTGTCAACGTAGTGTGCAATCATTTCCCATAGCATATTGCGTTGAGGGTGTCGATAGGTTTTCTTTGATGGAGCACCAGACAAAAACAGGGCCACAATTGTCAAGGCATCATTAAAATACGCCATCACTATCTCTGAATGAGGGCGACAAAATCGCTCCTCCCCCCACTCGTGGCGACGGCTCTGGTTGCGCTCCTCCCTTTAATTAGCATATCCATTAGTGCCTGTTGCATTCAGTGCGCTAGGCGTATCCTCAGGTTAGCGAGTCTACGTATTCTTCAAGCAGTTCACATCTCTAAATTACACGTCAAAATAACAAAGACATGCGATCGTGGCGATGAATAAAATCATTTCCAGAAACTCAGTTAACGGCAAGCAGGTAGCGCTGCTGACGTCCCGTGCCGCAATGAGCCCTGAAGTTAGATTTCGTCTTTCTTGCGTCACTATTTGAAAATACACTCAGGTGTATTGTTCTTACAGGCATAAATTTCGGTTTCAGTTCTTGGGCTGAATAATCAATTAACAGATTTTACCCGCCTTCACACAAGCTTACGCTGTTTTTTAACTGGATTTTTTATAGAAGATATATTTCCTCTCAAATCCTATTTAGCGTTAGTGCCTGTTTTTTTGGATTCTTTTCATTCTGCTTTGCCCTTGGTTCTGACCCATTGTCCGACAATCGTGTGTTCCGTCATTTGCCGATGACATCAACTTGTTTTTGACCTGCGTTTCCCAAACTTTATTACAACCATTTAGAAACAGTTTGAAGCAAAGCAGCAATTCATAACAAAGTTGATGGTTAATTTTTTTTGCAAATCAACTGTTGTTTTGTTTTCGAAAAAAAAAAGTGTTTTAACTGATTTTTCAACTGACTGCGTGGACTTCCCATTTAATGGGCCATGGCCCTTTTGTTGGGGAGCGCAGTTTGGACCGTTCTCGACTTCCACCGTCCTTCTGTTCCGACAGATTTACCAGAACAACTGTCAAACGATCACGTGACTCTGGACACCTACGAAGACCTCGTTCGTCATCACGTCGAGCAGTTCTACGCTTCGGCGAAGCTGTTCCAGCAGGAGACGGCGCTCGCACGGCGTGTCAAGCAGTGGGAGGTCAGCATTGCTCCAGCTTTGGAAGAGCAGGTGCGGAAAAGCGTTCGCGGAATTGCTTTACGAATGTAAACGCCTGTGTTCTTGTAGACCAGTGGTTCCCAAGCTGGGGTAAATTACCCCCTCTCCGGGGTAATATGCGATTCCTCGGGGGGTCATGCGGAACCAAAACCAAAATGTTCTGTGTTATGAACGATCACTGCGAAATATGGAGGGTAATAAGACATACTCGCTACCTTGATTTGGGTAACGGCTCGACCAAGTTTGGGAACCACTGGTGTAGACACTGTAGATCAGTGGCACTTAACCTTTTCTCTGCCACGCCTCCCTTAAGTGCCCCTCTGACTTGAAATAAGTTGTGAAAGCAAATGCATTTCATGGTGGATTTATTGATCACGCATTAGTGAGATACTTGACACTTCTTCGGAAGCTACTGAATCTTTAATGCGCGGTTTAATTTCTGAGAGTGCACAAAGTTAAGTAAGAATGTGCATTATGGAACATTTAGAGCAGCTGTGTCCAACCCGCGTGCGGTCCAGTCAAAGGTTTTGTGCGGCCCAGCTCGGGTGTTCGCTGTAGTAAAACTATCCTACCTACTGACCATCTGTCCTTATTTTTTTATTTTTTTATTTAACGACGAGCGGCAGACCGGAGCCTGAATATACTCTTCGTCGCGTCATGTCGAGCGAACCAGTTCACGACGAACAGAACAGTTACCGAAAGATCGCTAACAAATGACAAACAATTAAGAAAAGATTGCAGGCACGAATGACACGGATTGGTAAACTGCAAGCACACAACAAATTATACAACGAGGAAAAAATGTGAAATGGAGAATTAATTACAGAATAATAAAGGAGTTACTATAATAGAGAAATCCAAGGTGTTGTTATGGCGAGGTAAAGCGGTTAGTGCATTCAAGATATTTAGAGACAGCATCATACATATTAGTTGTGGATTTGAGTTTAAGCGAAGGATGTCCAAATAGTAGAAGTTGCAACAGTCGGTTTAGGACACCGTGGCCCAAGCGCACTCGACAGCGTGACGATGTATTACGGGGGTTGCTGCCATGAAGGTGCCAGCAGTTACGCTTTGAACCGCAGTAGAAAGTTTCTAGACGTAATTTAAAGGACGAAAAACTAGCGGAAGATTTAACAGACATGGGTAATGCATTCCACAAACTAGCAGCTTTTCGAAAAAATGAGTTAAAAGTATGTTCTTTTTAGCCAAAGGAATCTGGACATATAAACTGTTACGAAGCATGTGTGGTGATAAATCTTTATACATTTTTGAGATGAGATGATGCAGGGTTGGTGACGTCATACCAAACATTATCTTATAGTAGTGAAGTAGAATTTGCTTCTCTCTTCTAATACCTAGCTTAACAAAAGAAATGTCTTTCAAAACAGCGTCATTGGCTGTTGTCTTAATGCACCCTGTGATTATTTTTGCTGCAGTTATCTGGGCAGAGTCCAAAAGTAAAGCATCAGATTGTGAGCAAGTGTCATAAACGACGCTACCATAGTCAAAAATTGGTAGAATAAATGAGTTGCAAATCGAAAAAATAACATGTTGCATAGCACGCTGATGAAGGCTTATAATATGGGAATGCCAGGAGAGACTGTTATGGAAGAGCAAGCCTAAATGCTTGTGGTTATCAACTTCTTGGGGCTATATGTTATTAAAAATCAGAGGAAGGTGTTCACCACGATTACTAGATATAGTTAAAACGTTTGTTTTTTGAGCACTAAAACTAACACCCCAAGTGTCAGACCACTTTCCTAAAGTTAAGAGATCTTCTGACAAGACAAGGTGTAAGTGGTTTAGGAACTTCGATCAAAAATATAAAGTTGTATCGCCAGCAAATAAAGAAATAGATGATTGAATATTATCATAAATGTCGTTGATATATATAAAAAAAGAAGGGTCGCAGGACGGAGCCTTGGGGTACACCACAATTTGTATAGCATATTTCAGAGGTGCTTCCACTGCTACGTACCACTTGAGATCTTTTTTCCAAATAAGAAGTTATCAAATTCAACAAAGAATCTTCAATACCTATTTGTTTGAGTTTGAAAAGCAAGTTGGTGTGAACAACCCTATCAAAGGCTTTAGATCAGTGGTGCTCAAAACTTTTTGGCTCGTGGGCCACATTTGTCTTTCAGAAACCATTTGCGGGCCACAAGAATTAATAATCTCAATAAAAATTCTCTAAAAAGTTCTCTTAAATGATTGAAGTGTTAAGTTTTCTTTCAATGAAAATTGCTTCGCGGGCCACTCCGGAGGGCCTTGCGGGTCACGGTTTGAGCACCACTGCTTTAGATTTATCAATAAATACTATACGTGAGGACAGGTTATGGTCATGGGCCAGATAAATATCGTGAGTAGTTTTCAAAAGCGAGGTTAGCGTTGAATGGTTTTTGCAAAAACCAGAATTTCTGTGATTTAGGAGATTGTTGGATTCAAGATAAGGAGTACAAATACTTATGGACAAGCTTTTCGAACACTTTAGATACAGAAGGAAGTAACGCAATCGGTCGGTAATTGGTTACATCGTAGTGAGATCCTTTCTTGTGAAAAGGTACAATTGAGGCGGTCTTCCACTGAAGAGGGAATTGCTCTGATGCCAAGATAAAATTAAACAGACTGAGTGGAGTTGCCAATGACTGACTGCATGATTTCAACAAGCGATTCGGGAGGTTTTTGAAACCTCTGC
>JGI24159J19872_10002206_pt1 | contig 22889 bp, 10 predicted proteins | sample Ectturendosymbi4_FD_19872 | JGI IMG/M metagenome (IMG submission 19872) | reverse complement strand
ATCGCCCCCCAACCGCCCATTTCTGCTTCACAGTCCCCCTAGAGTTTCTCACCGCCCACTTTCGGAACCACTATAAACGGTCATAACACTGCGCAATTCTGCGACTTCAACTGACATACAACCGACCCTCCGCATGGCATTTAGCCGCACGGTACAATAGTGTATTGCGTACGAATCTTGGCGATTGGTTATTCGGGTTTTCTCTCCAAGCTCATGATGGAAAGAGCGACCGTTTCAATTTTTCTTCAAGTGTGCGAAAACGTGTTTCATCGTTCCACAGACACCCCAGATCGACACTATGATGGCCTCCATCCAAGCTCTGGCTCGAAGCGTCACTGATGATTCGGCCTCCATATTCGGCGATCGGCCCCGACCAAGAACACAAGCGGAAGTTCCAAATGCGAGCATTAAGTTTTGAGTATTCTGAATGAGAGTGGTTGCGACATTGATTTGGTTTATAGAACATGTCGGTCCAATCGTGCGAGTGCATCTTGTCACCGATAGTGAGCTGTCGCAACGTGTTTAACTCGCCCGCTGCTCTACGTTTTCAGTGAATATTTTCACGCGTGCTTTCAAGCGTAGCGCTTCGTCAAGAAAAAGCTGGTCTGTCGCCACCCGCTTAAACATCACTGGATCGTGTGCTGGTACATCACTGGATCGTGTGCTGGTTCAAATATCGTGACAAGATGATCGGTGCGTGAATTATTGTGCTGCCATGAATGCTCGATGGTCCAAGGCGTACAAAGAATTAACGTTCGTCTGTTGGTTAAAAGCTGGCCAATCGTTTTTACCAATCAATCATGCGAGATTTCAAATTGCGATGCAATTGCGATTGACAATAGCACATCGATTGGTATGGAATTAGTGTTAATTGCGTGCTAAGTTGGTGCTCACTGTTTACATACTACTGCCGTCGTGTTGCCGAACAGTTCGTCCCTGATGCTTCGTTGCGCGTGTGACTCTCCTTCATCTGATGTTTTCCTTACCTAGTCGAACAACTGTACGTACCGTGCCGCCTTCTCAATTTGAGTTATGAGCACTTCCGTAACATGCCGGGCGAATCATTGTACGAAAGACCTACGTGTTTTACTTTGCGATCATGACAAACGCGTCAATTGTTTAAGAAAATTCATATTTGGTACTTCAGTTCATTGCTCATGGTCAGTAGCCGGTGATGCCAGCGGCGTGTGTGCTTGCCAAGCCTGGTGATGCTGGACTTGGCATTGGTCGCCCACGTCACGTGCACCGGCTGCAATTCTAGTTGTGCCAAATTACGTCACAGCCGTTGTCGTGTGAGAGTTGCTTGTATATTGAGTATGCAATAAATTGTTTTTCTTTAGTTCATGAGACGTAAATGTTTCTATTAGCTTTCGAAGCGATCGCAAAGTTGCAGTGGAAACTTAGGCAGTGATTCTCAAATTTTTGTCGCTGCGAATCCATTCGTTTTGTCAACGATTTGCCACCTCTACCACACCGACAAGAAGCAAATTTCAGTCTTCGTCCTGCCGCCAATCGCCGTCATCAAAATTAAATCAAAAAAAGGTCAGCCGATTTGCAACGTGAACATGTCAGACTACAGTGGTGGTACGATCAAGCTGAATAATGGCCCAAATGGGCGAATGAAAACTAGCGAATTTTCTTGTATATCTTTTAGTTTACGGACCTCAAAAACGCATACGTTGTTCCCTAAAAGGATTACTGGCCCCAAGGTTAAGAACCCCTGCTTGAGTAGCTTTCCCGTTAATTTTAAGGATGGGTGATTGCATGAACAGGCAGTAGTCAGCAGAACTCCTGTTTGTGTGATAAACTTGCTTCGATGCACACTTAGGTAAGCAGCAGGCTCCGCAGCTGGGCATTTTGCAAGGAACCGGAGCTCAGTTTGATATTAAGGAGCTATGGCTACGTAAAAGGTAACTCGGGGTCCCTTCATAGATACCAGCTGTTTTGCCAAATTTACTGAAAGCTGGATTTTACCGAAAAGAGTTCTCTTTATAGCAGCTTAAGCGCGATTGTTACGACACCAGACCTCAATGTTTCCGTGGTTCAATCATCGCTGAGACTGTCATCGCAGCTGCACGGGCGTGGTGTTGTAGAAGTAATAGAAACGCAAACTACCACAACATCTTTCTGTTCGGAGTGAGCAAACCCGATATGTAGTAGTGTAGCAATCTAAAAAAATAAGCTACAATTAGAAATAGTGATGTGGTCGAGACGGAGACCCGGTTAAAATTTCGAGACCGAGACTTCAAAATTTGTGCATGTTGCCGAAATTTTTCAAAAAAATGTCATCACTTCTCATCATGGGCGTCCGCAGGGGGGAAACAAGCATTTCCCCCCTTGGGATTGAAACTAAGCACCAAGATTCTCTAGAAAACATGAAGTTAGTTGCTCAATTCCGATCAATTGATTAAATTTTTGAATGCCACTGTATTTTCCGGTATGACACTCACACTGCACAACAGCCAAGTTCACTGTTCTGGTGTCATGCAGTGGTGAGCTTGCAGTTCACTCACTCCTTTGCGTGGCCAAACTTGGGAGAGAATTTGTTCTGGTGTTGCTGTTTATTGCGTTAACAATATCATGGCAGCAAATCTTCAAAGGTTCGCTTCAAGTTACGATAGAAGGCGTTTCACCGTTTGTTGCCTTTGAACACTGGTGCCACGTACAGTAATTTTTAGACTGACCTAATGATCTAGTGATTTTTTAATGCAATCTCATTAGTTTTTGCAAAATATCAAGTTTTCCCCCCCTGGAAAAGTTTCTGCGGAAGCCCGTGTTTCTGACTTTAATTTTTTCAAGTTTCTGGCATTTTTCCGACATGCTTTGGCTGTTTCTTACCTGCCAATACAACAAACAAAAATATTTGAATCGTTGAAATTTTAATAAACCATTTCCTTGCAATATTCAAGGTCTCGAGGCCTGAAACCTTCGAGACCGAGACGAGACCTGAAACCATCGAGACCGAGACGAGACCTGAAACCGTCGAGACCGAGACTCGGTAAAATGGGTCTCGAGACCGAGAACAAGTCTCGAGACTCCACCACTGATTAGAAAACAATGCAAACTTGCGCTTAAACCATGGCTTACGATGTATAGCCTACTGTTAGCGACAGTGCCGGATTTAGATGGTGGGGCCCAGGCGTGGTGGGAGACCCCATGTGCGGATACAAAATGTTTAGGTAGGGATGATCGATGAAGTCACTAGTATTTCCACATATCATTAATATTTACGACGTAATCTTGACGTCACATTTGTTAATTCAACTAACAAAACTTTATGATGCAGCATGGTATTTGACAATGATTAGTGAAACTTGCAAAACCAGTCGCTAGAAGCATCGCATTTTCTTTTCAACATTTGCTTGAAAAACGTTTTGAAAATTTTTTGGAAAAACTCTGGGCGATCCCACGTTTTCATCATCTCCAAACGCCAGTCCTTCCTTAGCAATAAATTTTATGACAGAAACCAAACGTTGCAGGCAGAGGCGATTTCCGATAGTGTTCGCATTTTTTGACCTGACTGGCTAGTTCTGTATCAATTCTTCAAAGTGATTAGCATAATTACATTTGCGACTACATGTAATCGTGGCATCTATATGTTCCATTGAATGCTCGTAGCTTCTCAGTCGCTCAAGAGCGTGCGTCCAGTCGAAGATTCCTTTTCTAATAACCAAATGCGCACGTTTAGTCGTATTCGCGCGCATCAGTCTACAAGTGAAACATTTAACAAAAGTTTGTAAAGGAGAAACACAAAGTTAGCTTCTGCGAACTACTTCGCCATTGTGGTTCTGGCAACGAATAAGACTTGTGGTACATTTTCGTGACAAGTTCCTGTCTTTTCTGTGTTGTGGAACATCATGTTTTAAAAATGGCTTTTCATCACAATGTCAAAAAGAATCTGTTTCATATTTCAACCAATATTCCCACACTTTTTCCGGTATACTGACTGGCCAGAGACCGATATCGTTGCTTTCAGCGATAGGGTCAGCCATCTGATCTATCGTGTTTTTCGATGATACATCTTGAAATAAGCGTACGGCATGGGGGTGCAGAGGATGCGATCGCATCCCCTAAGCTGGAAAATTGGCCGTTATTCGGGAAAAAATGTTGAACATTTGTGCAAATTGTACAGCTGCATTCACAAGTGAGACAGTGTCTATGTTGCCATATATCATGTTTGTAGGAAACGAAAATGTATCATCCAACATGCCTTTGGGCAACAAGAAGAATTTACCCCAAATGCTCTGAAGTTACCCCAAGTGGGGTTCTTGCAAATGGGCTGAAAACGTTTTGGTTTTAAGTGGGGTTCTTGCAAATGGGGTGAAAACGTTTTGGCAAAGGTAAAAGTTGCCTTTCATTTTGGGTACTTTTCCATATAAATTACCTCAATTCTTAAAAAAATAACTCATTTTTTTGCTGTGCATCAATGGCAAAAGGTTTGATGAGACTATTTTTATCTTCTTTTTTGCCTCTGATGGTAAAATAGACACTGCCTCATGGCAAAATTATCACTTTCTTTAAGTGAACTAGAATCATTTGGGAATTCCAACAGCCTTCATGAAATTTGGGCCAATTAAAAAATGTCATTCAGGTTTTGGATAAAATTAGATACATTTGGGTAAATTAGGAGCATTTGGATATGGTCCAACAGCTTCAATTATATCTTGGCGAATGAGAAAAGCTTTTCACAAATTTGGGTGAAATTAAAAACATTTACATAAATTGGAAACATTTGGGTGAAGTCCATCAGCCAAATCAAATTTGGCAATTTGTAATAGCTTCATTCAATAGACTTTTCCTACAGTTGTGTGCAATGAAGCAGATCATTGAAAACAAGCCCGTCTGGCATCTGGTGCTATATCCACTCACACTTAAATGCTTTGAAATATGCGATAAATTGTTCAGCGGATAGCAGAAGCAAAAGTGGAAACATGGAACAAGCCTGGAAACTCAGAGAAAGGATCGCTACATTTCATCTAGACAAAACAGACACTCCCTCCAAAACCCTTGAAGTCCCGCGAAAACCACGTTTCTTGCAAAGCTTTGCAATCCTATGACTCGCCAGGCGATTGAGCTAGAGAGCTGTTCAAACCCTCTACGGATACAGCAAGTCTTATAGTCGAAATCGAAAAGAAAATTTTTTCGTTTTCCGTGGGGGTTTTCGGCGTAATTGGGGGTGTTTTTTCGCCGTAAGTGGGGGTGTTTTTGGCTACCTTTACCTGGCCCAACCCATTGGGCCATTAATATGGCTCAAGACTTTTTCGGAAACTTGGCCAAAATCTGCGTCTTTAAAGCCCTTGAATGACTTTCTAGCATATCTGTAGCGGAAAGTATGGACAAGAAATCCAAATTTGGTGAAAATTTCTGCACCCACAAACCCAAGTTGAGTTGGAACACAACCATTTTCTAAATGGCCATCACTCGCCAGCGGATCGAGCTAGAGAGCTGTTCAAATCCAATCTGAATGGGGAAAGACTTGTAGGTTAGGCTGAAATAAAACTTTTCGCCGTGCGATTTCGGTCTTTCTGGCTATGTTTACAAAACCACAGGTTGTTTTGACAGGTATCTCTAAACAATCCGTGACGTCAGCGGCCCGTGGAAGTGCGTGAATCGAGCAGAATAAGCGGCGCGAAACCGCGCGAGATTTAAATGCATTCTAGGCTATAGTACGAGGTTTAAGAGTTTTGATGGACTTTTTAACATTTCTGGTTGATGAGTTGTGAAAAAATGGTAGAATATGAATATGGGAAATCCCCTTAAGGCCATTGGGAATTCCTGACATATTTGGAATATTTTGGGCATAACTTTTGAACCAAAAACGCTAGAAACTTGATCAAGGGCTCTAAAAACGTGTATTTTAGCCCAGAATCCAAAAATACTGCAAGCCACACTTTTGGCGCGTGGGATCGGATGATGACGTCATATAATTAACCAAAAACAGACCCCATCATGAGCCTATTGGCCCAAAACCCCCCGTCCAAATTAAAAAAAAAATTTATTCTAAACTACACGACGCCATTAGGCATTGCAGGGTTTGAACAGCTCTCTAGCTCTATCTGCTGCCGAGTTATGTCCGGCCAAAGTTTGCCCTGAAAGGGAAAATTATGCCTTTTCTGAAAAGTTAGGAATTAGGTCACAGGTGTGCTAGCAAGTCAATCAAGGGCTCTAGAGACGCGGATTTTCACCTAGTTTGCAACAAAACTTTGAGCCAAAAGAATGGGTCAATGGGTCAGGGCCCAGGGCCGGCCAAAGGTAGTCAACATTTCCAAAACATGCCCTTTTTGTGACGTCACCTCCAGAAAACCCCCCACTGAAACCAAAAAATTGTTTTTTTCGATTTAGACTACAAGACTTGCTGAATCCGTAGAGGGTTTAAACAGCTCTCTAGCTCAATCGCCTGGCGAGTAATAGGATTGCAAAACTCTGCAAGAAAAGTGGCGCACGCGGGACTTTAAGGGTTAACCCTTTAAGTCCCGCGCCCGCCAAAATTTTGGCGCAAGTTTGCAACGCTGTAACTCGCCACCCGATTGAGATAAAGAGCTATCCAAACCAACCTCGGATTCAGCAAGTCTTCTGATTGAAATCGAAAAAAAACGATTTTTGTTTTCGGTTTGGGGTTCGCTGGGAGAACCGCTGCAAGTGGGGTGTTTTTGCTTTTTTTTGACCATCTTTACGTTGCCCTGGACCACAACCCATTGGACCATTATTTTGGCTCAAGCTTTTTTTGGAAACTAGGCCAAAATCCGCGTCTATAGAGCCCTTGAATGACTTTCTAGCATCTCGGGAGCAAAAAGTATGGCTCATAAACCTAAAATTTACAAAATTTTGCTCCCTCAAAAACCACTCTAGGGGGCATTTCGCCCCAGGCAATAACTCGCCGTCAGTTTGAGCTAGAGAGCTGTTCAAACCCTCTAAAGACTCGTGAAGGTAAGTAGTTTGCAATAAAAAAACGTTTCAATTTAGAATGTCAGGCTTTTTTTTAATGCTTATATAATGATAGGATGTTCATGTTATTTTTTGCTGACGTCTGCATTTGTGCCCGACCTCCCTTTAAGACCCGCTGGAGCCATTTAAATGACATAAATTTTGTTTTAGTTTAGCTGTTTTTTGGTTACATTTCGGGACTTTGAAGGGTCCGAATGTTTTTTTAGCGTTCCTGGTTCCAAGATTAGGGCCAAGAAAACTTAAAATTAATTTGGGAAATCCCCCAAAAGTATTGAGAAAAGCCCCTTACCAATTAGCTGTTTTTGGCCTAACTTTTGAACCAGAAACGCTAGAAACTCAATCAAGAGCTCTAAAAATGCGTATTCCGCCCTAGAATCCAAAAATACTGCGAGCCAAAATATTGGCGCGGAGGATCGGATGATGACGTCATATAATTAACCATAAAACATGCCCCTGTCATGATCCCATTGGCCCAAAACCCCCAACCAAATGTAAAACATTTTTTTTATTCTAAACTACACAACGCCACTAGTCATTACAGGGTTTGAACAGCTCTCTAGCGCAATCTGCTGTCAAGTTATGACTGGCCAAAGTTTTCCCTGAAAGTGCAAATTATGTCTTTTCTGAAAAGTTTTGAATTAGGCCAAAAAATGGGTTTTTGACCCATAATTTTGGCTACAGATATGCTAGAAAGTCAATCCAGGGCGCTATAGACGCGGATTTTGACCTAGTTTTCAACAAAACTTTGAGTCAAAAGAGTGGGTCAATGGGTTGGGTCCCAGAGCCGGCCAAAAGTGGCCAAAATTTTTAAAGCGTGTCTTCTTTGTGACGTCACCTCCAGAAATCCCCCACCGAAAACGAAAAACGTTTTTCTTCGATTTTGACCACAAGACTTGCTGAATCCGTGGATGGTTTGGATAGCTCTCTAGCTCAATCGCCTGGCAAGTTATAGGATTGCAAAGCTCTGCAAGATTTGGGGCTTTCGCCGGACTGAAAGGGTTCACAGAGCTACTGCGCGTGCGCCTAATAGAAATATGTTTGTTTTATACGTGTTTGAATACTGCATGCCCGTGATCTGCCTGCTTATAAATATTTGCTTCTTTGCACAAACGCAAGTGTCCTCGGTATTTCTTGCTGTCTGTCATTGGCCATTTCACCTTATAAGTTATGTTACTAGCCTGAAGTCATGTTATCTTCTTAGTGGTTTGAGCGCGTTGTTACTAACCATTGCTTGGCCGCACTAGATCACGGGGCAGTTGTTAATCAGCCATTCGATTGTCTCATCATCCAGAAACGTCTGGCCGTGCAGTCTATGAGGAGGTCAACGGATTGGACATTGGAGGACAACATGGTCGACGATTTGTTCTTCTGCGCCACACTCACAGGCCGCAGAGGAGGTCATACCCCATTTGTACAAGCAGGAGCGGAAACATCTGACACCTCTGCGGAGGCGGTTAAGCCGGACCGACGCTGTTCTTGGAATGTTCATTCCAGTAGGGTGGGTGCTGGTGTTGGGGATGAAAGTACGGAGGCTCGTGGTGTTGTCCAACCACTCCGCATTCCAACGGTAATCTGCCGATAGCGCTGCACTTCTGTTATTGTCGTGACTTGTCAGACATGGCATAAAACCGTGTAAAGGGTTTTGTCTCTTTATACCACGTTATCCAAAAAAACGATGGAGTTATCCTCAGAGAGTCTGAAAAGTTGGCTGCTCTCAATCCTCTCCGCAGCCTTTCGAACTCCTCCCACTAGACGCTTCCATTTCAAAAACTTAAGCTCAAGGGCTTGACCTGCACGAAACAACTGCTGCACAAACCGCAATTCTTATTACCTGTGCTCACCGGCCTGCTACGAACTGCTTGTGAAATTTCATTTTTGTTGTTTTCATGATAGTTTGGTTTATCGATGATTTGTTTATTTTGATTTGCCTCTGATCATTCTCGTGTTTTCAATTCCACAATTGATGTTACTCGCTTTCGTCAAAGCAAACAGGATTTGAGGATTGTAGGCGATTCCGAAAATGGTGTAAAGATTTCTTCGACGGAGAAACGAGGTCTAACATTAGTTTGATTCGTAAACGATCTACTCACATGGACAGGTTGGAATGCTGCAGTACTCCCACTTGGTATTCTGGTCGACTGTGTAGCACCAGGGACGGTCTTTGCTTCCTTTCGGATTTCGGCAGAAGTTGCTGTCAAGGCCTGCGTCTGGATACTTATCGGATGTTCTGCGAATGATTTCAATCGGATATACGGTTTAAGTTTCATAGAATCTATTCTAAGCGCAATTATCCTCAAACGCTGAGCTTAATATTAGGTAAAATGTACGGATGCACGTTGCCAGCGGCTTCTTTGTAACCACTTTAACAACGTAGCGAGGAAGATCCATTTCAATAAAAAAGTATGCATGAAGTGGAAATTGGACAGGTCTTGTACTGTGAGATATGACATTGCCTTAATGCAGCTGACGTCCGTTAACTGGGAAGTTATACGGTAAAGGGTAATGTGTGTATTGTGATGATTGTACTAATAATGTTGTTGATTCTATTTGAATAAGGGTCTGGAAATTAGGTTAGACCAACCGTAGATCTCTGGCGTGGAACCAACAGATAGTCTTTGGAAGACTCAAAACTCGAAATTGGAAATTTCAAAACTCGAAAATTGAGCATGTATTGTCTCCGTATAAACATCAACCAATCATGAATACATTTTAGTATAGAAAATGAGGAAAAAAGCGTTCCTATCCTTACATGACCCTGTGGAGAAAGGAAAGTAACACAAAAAAGAACATTGCACTAAAATGTATTAGTTTCCGTAGAAACGGTTTCCAAAAGTGGCGGTAACAAAGTTCTACATTTTTGTCACAACATCAGGGAATTTTAAACATGTTTCTCAAGGTTTACGATTGCATTGAATTTCTGGACGATGGCTGCCAAAATTGCTTTCTGTCGGTTAACACGAATAAAATGAACTAGAGTCTTTTTTCAAACCAGACAGAAAAATGTGCTTTTGGGAGTTTTGCGCAATCAACAATTTTGAGGTTTGTCGTCACTTGTCGTCGCTATGCCCACAGGTGAGTGGAAAAGTCAGCTTCAAGATTCTACACGACACCCAGTTAACGCTTTTAGTTGGAGGGAATCCTTTGGCCTATTTGTTAATATCAAAAAGCAAAGGACAAATCTACAGCAATGAAGCAAGGCCCCACAAAAAGCCAAAATAAGCTTTACTCGTCGTGCGAATGAGGAGACTGCGTATTCCATCTTTGGCAGGTTCGTCCACTAGTTGTCTTTGAAATCCACCCTCGGTAATCTGCACCCTTGTCCGACGAGCTTGGCAAACATTCCTCTGCAATTACAAAGGATTATGACGACGCGCTCATCATGAACGTATTTTCAAAACAACAACCAGCGCATGTTTGCGCTCAGCATCTACTTTAAATCTTATTGCTACAAAAACTTTTAAAAAGTACAATCTTGTTCAGTTACACTGCGTTTTAGTCATTTAGTCTGCGGCCACGCAGTGCTAAAAACAACATTAGCACAAAACCGACTTCTTGATTGTAACAAAAATTTGTTGAATTTTCACTGTTTTGCGAACTTCGGTCAACTGCACTTCGAAATGAGATTATTGTGTGCCTGACCAACCTTTAATAAAAAACTAATTACCTAAATCCCAAAAATTCTTCTTAAAATTTGTTAACAGCGGACAAACGTCGGAAAACGCACCGCTGAACAACTTAAACAATTTTTACCTTTAAATAGGTGAGGAGATACACAATTAATCTAGAAAGAAGTAGTTGCATTCAGGTACGCCAAAATACTTTGCCTGAAAATTGCCTTACTAGTGTCAACTGGAGCTCTTGCGTCGCGAGGATTTTTCCCGTTTTTCGTTGATGTAGCTCTTATCATGTTATCAGGGATAATCCCAGAGTTCATTCCAAGTTTGAACAAACACGCTGAAATACGATGAAGCAATAACATCTGTTTCGTCAGAGCATAAATTTAGCCAAATTACTTTTCTACTTCAAAATGAAGAGAAAAAACAACCGTACGCTGTTAAACATAGTCTGAGAACCAGCACGGTCACCGTCAAATAGTACTTTTTTCAGCTTTGAAATATCGTTAATTTCCCTCCAAAAACACAATCTTTAACTGAAAGATATTAGTTATGTCTGTGTTGCGTGCCACTTTCTTAACATAATCGTTGAATGTTGTGCAGGTTTAAAGATATTATACGAACCTGCAGCCAATTAACACGAAATTATGGGGAAAGGACTAAAACGTTTGATACCAGTCGCTATTTGTTGAATGGTGGACGAGACAAAAAAGATGAAAAAATTTTAAAACCTGAAAAAGTTTACAAAACTGTGGTTAGCATAGTTTGAAGCATATTACCAACACCGCCAAACGCACTCACAGGCACGACATCCGATATATTCCAATCTCATAGCAGGTCTGTCTTTCCAAGTGACCGGGTAACACCGGACGTGACGTGCAACAATTGGCCGCGGAAACAAGTTGGTCACTTGCGTGTTTTGGTCGCTGTTTCCATCAAATATCTGGGCAAAGCATAACCGTGTGAATTGTGAAGCTGAACGCACAGCAATGATAAGACATGAACTGATTGAAAGTTTCGCCTTCATCCAAAAAACAATCTGTTTCGCATTTCAACCAGATTGTTTTCAACAACATCAGCTTGTGAGTGGCCCTAGTCTGTACTCCTTGTAAATGAAACTAGTGATTCATTATGTCACTACAAAAAATCTAAAGTCAAGACAACTTAGAAATCGAGAATCTTAGCTGTGTTTGATCATCCATCTTATAGCATAAATAAACGCGAAGCAATTATGGAGGTTGGTGGCCTCAGGTGAAAACAAAAATGCATGTTTCAAAAAGCGACAAGTGTGTTTCCTGACGACACAGTTTTATACTTGGCGATTTGAAACCTGTCAGCATTAACTTTTAGTATATAGATCTCTCTTGTTGTCTAATTCTATGCCCATGTGTTGACTCGTATTTAGTATTATTTTGTTTGGCGATAAAAGATTGGTGGATATTTGCACGCAAACTCTAGTCGACAGCGAGAGAGGAAACTAATGACAACTTTCATGCAGCGAAAGTGGATAAAACACGGAAAATACAGCCACAAAATTGAAAGGCTGTTAATTTCAGAAATAATTTCACAAAGAATAGCAACAAAAGATTTTACTAGGCAGGTTGTTGGCACGGGAACAGCATGTGGTTACGTTTCTTGCCTGTTCTTCCACGTAAAAATATTTCGTGTTTCCACCCAGCAGTCCCGTGTTTACTGGAGATATACAATAATGTCAAAAAATGAGGATGGTGAATTACATTTTGTACCCCCCGTCAGCGTATGCAAGTCTCGATGGCACCTATGCAAGTCTCGATGGCAGCGGTTGCAACCTAAAGAAAGATTTTATAAACGAAAAAAGAAAAGTCTTATTGTCAAATACCCCATCGCAACAACTGTTAGCAACGGTTGGTATAGATTGCAAAATCATGCTACGCAATACGTACAAGCAAAAACTTGAATCAGTTTGATAACTCGCTAGCTGCGATGAATAATTTTCCACGATTGAAAAGCTATAAGCAGAAAGAGTTGTTGACTTGCTCAGCTTAAATTCAACTAAAATTCACAATACTCTGCTTTGAAAACATTAATTGGTATTTGGTTTCGAGACAATCATGCAATACCCTAACCGTCTAAAAATCCGAAAAAGAAATGCAAAAATACTTACAATAGGTTTTCCGCTAGAATCAGAAAGCCATTCCCATTCAGATACGTCTGGTCCTTCCCGAACAGGATCTTGACTGTACCTAATCTTGTAAGATGTAACCCACTGTCGTTCTGTGTATTGAATGACGCCGTTTCGACCCTTTAACAAAATTAACCAACATCAGACCAAGAAAAATATCTTCATGTTGACCTTGCATGTGGTTTTCAATATCGACTTACTTGTGTAATAATTCCTTTTATTTCATTCGGTGTTTTAAAGTCTACTTGGAGCCATGGCTCAGGGTCATTTGAATTGGGATCCCAACATCCATGACCTTTTCCAAGCGATATTTCACCCTGAAATCAACCACGAAGTGCTTCAAGCGACACCAGCACCCAATAAAAGCCGTGTAGTTGATGAGAAAAACTACGAGTTTGCTCAGGTCCATCGAGTTAATGCAGAAGCAAAATGGTCCATCTACGCCGGCTTTATCACAGTAGGAGTGATTGTTTGGCTACAAGAACAATTGAATGGCAGTCCAACACGTCTTCAGCTGATGCAAATACTTACGCTGTTGCAATAATACGACTGAAATCGTGAAATGTCGGAAAATAAGAGGTGTGCATCTTTACAATATGTGAAAGTTTGTTTTCGAGTCACCAGAGAAATTTGACGCATAAATCACTAGCAGCAAACTACCGCTGAGGGAACGACTAACATTGCATTCATTCAACACAAGATATACATGTAATACCTAAATCTAGTTTGAGATACCAAACCAAATGAAGGGTTACTGAATTGAAGAAGAGATTTTACAGAAATGTATATAATTTTTAATATTGCAATATCAGATGAGAAGCAACAAAGGTTTTCACTCAGGGTCGAAAAAAGAGACCGAAACTAATATTTCGATCAGAGCCACCAGACATGTGCTACACCCTTTTACATTTTCAGCGGTGATCCTACACAACTAAATGTTTGCATCATTCAGTCTGAGTCGATCTGCTTCGGTATTTTTCTATTAAAACATGTTTTGAACTTTGCATCTTTTTTTGAGATGTTTCCAACCTCTCTTTGTCCCAAAATAATATTTTTCATATCGAGCAAAAATAACAAAGCTTTTGTAGCTAAATAAACTTGGTAAATTTGGTCAAAAAATAAAGGATTTTAGGAGATGCTTTTGGCGCAAAATATTTTTATGTGCAGCAAGATTCAACTGTCATTATTAAGCAGCATACTGTACATATCTCCTAATCTGTGCTGACTACATGCTCAAACATTTCAGATTGTATCCATCAAGAGGTCATACATCAGTTCTCAAATCTAATTTTGGTACTAGCACATCATTACGCGTAAAATACTTTTAGCAACAATTAGAGCTTCATTAAGGACAACATTGCTCGTCAAAGCACTCTTCTGTATTTTTGGAAGGCTGTTTGTTTGTCACCAGTAAGCTTGCACTAACTCGGAATACTTACACCAATTACAATAACATCGGCAGGAGTGTTAAGTCTTCCTCTAGCAGCGCGGTAATTCTCACTTCGCTGAGAAGAAGCAGAAAGTGCTTCATCCGGCAAGACCCCTCCGTATTCAACTCCAATATGTCTGTAGAATTAAAATGCTCTGTGCAACATATTTACACAATGAAACGATCCCAGTGGTGGCCAGCTCGGTTTATAGCAGGAAGAACTTTGTTCCTGCAGTGGGACATGTTAAATCATCCTTGATGAAGCAGAGCACTTTGTCATTTACCAACGACTTATCTATATCTACATTTGTGTAAACTTCTTTTTCTGAAAACGCACAGTTGTCAGTTGTTTCGTCCTTTTTTCCAATGACCATGTCGATTTTCCTGAAACATGAAAAGGACTCGAAAGTGGAGAAAGTTTTTTTGTCGAGAGATATTTTGCTGGGAGGACGAGCCGTGATAGCTACATTGAACAAACAGAGAAAAAATAATTTAGCGCTGAAAAGTAAGTGCAGCTTAATATGGAGTTAGTGGAAGTACTATGCCCAGTGGCTACGATACTGAGACTGGAAATGTCGAGACCGGAAGAAAAATCAGTGTTCATCTGCATCCAGTTGTCATGAACAGCAGTAAACCATACATGCTTCTGTCACGTCCATGAAAACGTCCACTTTTAATTGTTAACACGAAGAAATTCTTCCTGATCGCAAAACAGAGATTCGTACATACAGCAAAACATGGACACTGAAGTGTACTATCTTCATATTCTACAGCTTGCGAAAATATTAAGGCACTTACCTGAAACAGCATGCTTCGCTGCTCTTGCAGTTTGAGTCAGCCACGTCATTTCCGATGATACTGTTGGTATTTCCAGTCTTTTCGCACATGAAGTGTCTATACACTAGGCAGTCAACGTCATTCCAACGCCCCGAAGCCACGTACATCTCCACACACTGTTCCATCGTAGGATTGTTAGGTTCACCTTTGAAAAAAAGCTTACACTTTGTAGCAGCTGGAAATCAAAATTTTACATATTCGCTATATCGCTAACCTGAAATTATCAAGGGATGTTTAGCGTAAAATTTCAAAGATTACGAACTTCACAGCAGACAGCTCGCTGTAGACTATAAAAGAAAGCACAAAAGTCCTTTGAAATCTTAAAAATCATTTGATGTCAGTTTTAAATAATTCAATAAACGCCAGCAAAAACTAGGCGATTGCTTGACTTCTTCCAAATACTGAAATATTGAATTTGCAAAACACGGTAGATCTTAATTTTCCTATGAAAGCTATTGAAGTCTTCACACCCACACGTCTTCACACCCAGCTATTGAAGTCTTCACTTCACACCCAGCTAATGAAGTCTTCACACCCACACAACTTGCAAAATGTAAGCACATGGTGGCGCTAATACAGCAAACATTTATTCAGCCAGCACCTTCGGCGCTGTTCCGAGTAGTCTGTTGTTTCAAATTTTTAGTTTTGCTTAAAATGATATGCAAGAGAACCGATAAAGTTTGTTCATTTTTCTCTGTGAAGTAAATAATTTTGAAAAGACTAAAGTCTAGACTTCCATCGACCGACTACGCTTCAATTTCCAACACGCTATTGGCATCAGCCAGTAAACATTCAGAGTGGCAAGCTGTACGAGTACATTTCAGTGTCAAAGCTGAGTACAACTCTATTTTCCGTAATCGTTGCAGTACAGCAGTATCGGATCTGTAAAAAGTGACTGGACAAAATACATCTTGACGTAGTTGCTTCCTGCGTATAAATGAGTAATGATATGTATAATTCATTCGTGTAAGCAAAAATTCTCTGATAAGAGTGCTTGGGATTATAAACATTGTAAATTGCGAAATTGTGTTTGACAATGTGATATGACCACATATATTCTCCAAAAATACAACACGAATAGCTATATGTATACTTCATGTTTCACCGGTTACATTCTAATCATGTCCAAAAGCTATCAAGGTACATTTACTTCTAGTTCCAAAAGCTTGTACATTTGAAATTAATTTTGAAGCTTCATGTCCACATAGTTTTAAGAGATATTGCTTTATTGAGTTATTTTCAATTACCCTAAAAACAACAAATAGTAATAACTTTGGTGGATTGATCAGCAGCACGAACTGGTTTGACATGTAAAGATTCAACACATCCCAATGTATGCAGTATTTAAAACTCTGGCATGTAACTTTTAATAAATAGGAGAAAAATAATCAAATGTTTCTTAACAGCTGAAATACCACTAGAAAAGGTCTTTCGTTTTAGGGAAGAAATCAAAGATTTTTGTGCAGAATAGCAAAGCTACGCATTTTGTTTTTCGTGTTTGTATTATTGCCAAAACGAAATGTGACTGTTGTCTAAGTCACTCATAATTGTATCATCAGAAATAAAACTTACAAACGATACAGCAGGCGTTGGTATAAACTTCGTAAAAATCTCGTAACACAAAATCTGTGCAGCCTTTTCAGAGGTTCTGTACAGTAAGTACAGTATATTTTTAGACGCTAGCAACATCACACTAACCACCGACCGCTAATTTTAACTTGCGCCTTTCACCTGAATATTTATTTGCCAGTTGCTACTCAGGGCACCGCACACAACTGCATTTCTCCCTTTTTTTTGCTAGGTATGACACTCTATTTCAGAAACAAAACAATCTTTATCCATGTCACAATTTCAGAAAATTTCAGACTGCCGATTTTTGGCCATAATCTGCAAAGTGCTAACGCTAGATGGCCAATCACGGTCTCTAAAGATACGGATTTTCGCCTAGTTTATTTTCAAAGAAAAACTTGTAACTGGTACTTGAAAATTTTTATCAGCTCCAGATGACATCATCGTGACATTATGTTGCCCAGCAAAATGTTAAAAACCAAAATTGCCAAAATTTTTTAAAAACGAATCTAGAAAACTATCGACATTTTGAGAGGGTTAGAATGCTCTTTCTAGCTCTATCGATTGGCGATTTATGACTGAAAACGCGCAGGCCTTAAAAAGTTAAACATGAAGGCATAAAAAACGAAGAGTTTTACAATAGATTTTTACGTGAATGACTTTCCACAGAGCAACACCGAAGCTAAGGAAACCTCAACTATTTTATTTGATAAAGTACTCACACAACCTTTATTTTCCTGACTGCAGCTCTGATGCACAGATATATGGTTAGCAGCTTGTAATCATAACGCTAGGGTAAAGTTTGTCAATAAAAACAAGTTTTTGGTAGCAAGCTGATGAAGCGTGGTTTTTGGTAAAAATTCTTGATACAAGCTGTATTTTGCCGGTTGCTAATTTAATAGGTCAATAAAATATCTCTTTTCCCCTTTAAGAAAGTTTTTTTTAAAGAGTTATAGAGTCAATTTTTCGTAAGCAACAAGATTGGTCAAAAAGTTTTGTTAGCTGGAGAGAAAGCCTGATACTGAATCACTTGTTTGTTTCTGTTTGCAATCTATGCCAGCAAAAAGGAAACACACTGGCATTCGTTAATTCAGCTATGCTTCAAGATTTTCGTTACGTNGATAGAATCAATTTCTAGGATCTTTAAAGTCAATTTTCTGAGTTTTTAGTTCAAAAGAAACTTGCTCCGTACCGCTCAATGAAAGCAAGGATTCGGTCGTTTACTTGACAAAGTTCATTCATGGTTTAACTAAACAAAGATTTCATTTTCGAAAGTGCAACGATTTCGTTGACGCCCACGCCAGCCACACTTGCCATCATTCCAGTTCAAGTAGTTGAACGGCGTCTCATCGCTCCACGCCCAACCCGAGAATCCGACATTGGCATTGTCATAGCCACCAATCCAGACGTTAGCGACAGTGGGAACATTTCCGACAGTTGCTGCAAATGATCAAATGAAACGGCAATGCACTCAAACCACTGAGCGATGCGCTAATAACGTAACAAGTTCTTTTCGTTGTAAAAATGGTTTGTCTGAAAAATATGTATTTGAAATAGGAAACGTTATGTAAAGACAACAGTTTCTGAAAAGCAAGCAACCATTGGTTTGGAAAAGACTTGCAACTTTCATGTCAGATGCATTTATTCGATTAATCACGCATGATTTCTTGGCACGGAATCTTGCTTTTTTATTACTTTATTTGATTTTTTATTATTTCATTATACTTTATTCCTTAAAAGTTTTTTTCACATTATTTTGCGGCAATTTTTTTCAATAATAAACGTTAAGAGGGCTACAACTAATCGACAAGTCCAATAACATCTGTGTCTAGCTGACTTAGCTCAAAATGCGTAACAAACATTACCGAGTAAAAACGCTTGTTCCTGAGGACTGTTGATTGACGCCAAATCGCCCCCCAGTATTTGACAATCTCGTCGAGAGTCAGACCACGTTCTTGCTTGTGCGCTGTTCACCTGAAAATGTTAAAGCTGCACATTTCTTTATACGTACTTAAAATTTCCGTCTATTTCTTTCCAAATCCATCAAACATCAAAATTTGGATCATAAAGCACGCGATCTGCTACTAGGCTGCATAATTTAAAGCAAGTTTCACAACGCTGGTATAATCTTATTATTCCGTATATGTAGACAAAACTTTTTACCAAGTAGCACTGGTCGCTTCCAGGATCAGAAAACCAGCCTCCTCCTCCGCACTTTTCGACGTCAGTGGGATCTGAAAAGTGTTATCAAGATATTGATTAAAATCTTCGAATAAAAACCGACAGAGATCGCAAGACGTTAAACTTTGGTGTCAAATCTATCATTTCAATAAGGCCAGATCAAATGAGTTGTTGTGCAAAATATGAGTTACCTGAATGACAGTGGTGCTAAGTTTTTTTACTGTATATCACAACAGCAAGAAACCAGCTTTAAAGCGATGACTGCTAAACGAACCCAACGAAAAAAAGTATTCAATGCTTCAACATAATTATTGATAGGAACGGAAANACGGATNAAAACCTCGTGACAATATGCAAGGACTGCTCTGTATCGTACTTGTGTATTATCTCATATAAGTAAAAGGTACGATAATGGTGCAGGACCATGTGCATCACGTTTCTTGCAAATAATGTTACTTCCAACGCCAAAGGCACAGGAATTTTCACAATTTCAAAAAATGCAGGCGACGGCAGGAACCATAAATCAAATTCAAGTAATTCGATAGCAGGATAAACGCTCGACATGCCCATACTACCTCCAGTAGGCGGCGGTATCGTCGAAGATGGTGTTGGTACTGTCGACAGAACAGAAAATATTCAATTTAGCAAGGCTAATTACGAAAAAAATTGGTATCTAAGCTTTTCAGTTTAAATAAACCTCTGGAATGATGTTCGCGACTGAGATATTCCAAAACACTTAAAAAACATGACTTTGGGGTTTAGACAAAATAAACTTTATCGTGTGGCTTTGCTGAGTTCGGTTTTTCGATTCCGTGATACCTCGTCCTGGGTCCAATTATCGTACTGATGCTTCCACAAACAGAGGAAAAAAATTTCGACAGGGTCCTTATGTTTTTCAGTGTTGGTGGAGAGTTTCCAAGAAGCAAGTAAACAAACGAACTGTCAATACTTGCAAATCGTTCGTGAAACATACCAAGATTAGAAAGAATGCAAAAAAGCAAAATGCTTCAGACAAACCAAAAACTAAACTCTCTGATAGAACTTTTTTCTTTTAACTCGTGACAATGCTTAATTTTCTCGTGGCAATGCTAAAAATTGCTTGTGTTGATTTTCCTTTCCTTCGTGCTTAAAAAAACTTTAAACTCTGTGAGGAAGACAATGCTCTTCATTCCAGCGTTGCAATAAGTTTTGCTTGAATCATCCTGACCACTGAAAAGACTCAGTCGTACGCAATGTAACGATATTTGCTCCATAACGATATATGCACACTCAAAATGATGATACTCTTTTGAGAAAAATTATTCCGTTGCAACCAAACATCTGCCGTCTATTTATTAATGGGTAACCAGAACCATTCTTAACTCTTCTGATCGAAAACTATGCTCCGATTAAACACGGCATGTTTGTCCAATGGCTGAGGCTGTTGGATGTCAACTGGGCGCACACAGTGTGCGGTTGGTACTGCAGCCACACACTACACTTATTATATCCGCTTAAGATTTTACCATGTGACAAGTCTAGTTACCCCATGCAACGCCGCTACACTTCGCTGCATTTCACCAGTGAAAGAATAACCATGCTTTTAAACGAGTTTTGAGTTTTTAAAAGCGTTAAAAATCAATCAATCATTAAATCACAATGTCATAATGTAGAAAAAACACCGAACAATTACGCGTTCTGCATGTCGTGACGCAGATGAAACACCGAACAAGCTGGACTTACTTTCGGGTTGTTTGCAAGCAAATACTCGGGCATCGCTACAGCTTGTGTCCACCCACAATCCGTCCTCTGCTCTCATGTAAACGCATTTGTTACCTCCAGGAGAACTTTGCCAGTTGTAAAAACCAACGGAGCTTCCATCAATCCACGTGTACGAGCCGCCACTTCCAGTTAAACCAATCCAGCTGTCAGCGGCTGCATTTCCTGTCAGTGTTACAAAGTTGTTCGTAAGTAAAGCATGCAATGTTGCTAAGATAAATTGGGCACGAGCTGATACAGTTTTGAAAGTGCTTTTTCCGGCTTTGCCAGATACGACGGTGAAAAATACAGTGAAACTCGCTAAATAAATCAATCAGCCGCGTAATTAATCCAGTTTGCCTTGGGATGGAATTTTTGCATTAAAAATTCGCCGGTTAGTATAACGGAAAACAGTTTTATAAATACATTTTGTAAAAACTAAGCATTTTTTCGTATGATGTTTTGTTTACAACTGTACTTTCCTGAATGTTACTCGATCTAAATAGTGATTTATCAATCTCCCTTAGTGAAGCGTTTTCAAATTGTGATCATCACCCAATCTGTTACCTTCTGCGTCACACAAGCAGTTGTCGAACCACCAATTGCTGTGTGTCACTGCTCTGCAGGAATGTTTCTACACATGCATGCCTTTCCTCATTGCATTGCATTGAGTCATTGCCACATGCATTTCTGTGTTGTCAATTAGTAAATTCGCCACTTGTTGACTCCAAAATAACTTCAGCGGATGGATCACATGCAGCGGATGTGATAATAATTTTAGCAAACCACTCCACCTTGTGTGCTCGAGTCTGCTGAATGGCTGCATGCAGATTTGCTTAGTGCTACCAGTAAGCTCACTTTCTGTCGTAAGTTCATTTGCCTGATTTCCAATTTTATGAGCATTATCTAACATAGTACCCGTAAAACCTGCTTCTTCCAAACAGTGAAAAACTTGAAGGAGTTTCTGTTCTTCCTTCATTTTCCCGTCTGCACTCACCAACTCAATCACAATTTGCATAACCTCTACCTCAAGAAGTATTTCACTTGGTGCTGTAGAATTTTCAAGAAAGTTCTTCCTCTATTGTTTCTTCCAAGAATTTGCTTTCGCTGTCTGCACTACACTTCACCGAGATTAAAACATAACAAGCTTAAATTTTTCAATCTAAAGCTGATGCTTTGATCATTCATTTTGTAGTAATTTACTTAGTTAACCTTCGAATATTTTCAAGCTTTACTTATCACCCTTCTCTTGTGACCTGTGTGATGCCTTTTGTTCCTAACTTGACCAAACCTGCCTTTACGCACTACCTTAACTAATGGATGATTGTCAATCGACATTTCATCACCTCACAAATACTTGCAATTTCTCAAATAACACATCTGGAAAATTTGCCCATATCACTGAAATATAGGCGAAGGACGGCAAAACAATTGGCGGGGCTACCGCGTTTTGTCCGAAAAAGTATGTTGATGCCCAAAAAGTAGATTTCCAAAATTTTGCTATTTACTTCTTTGAGGAGCAAAAACACACACTTGATGCAATTTTAACTACCAGAAAATAGTTAAATGGACGATATAAATTAAAAACTATAATGCAATAGATACTCGTTTGACAAGGGTACTTAGGTTTACATAGCTCATTAGCGTTCAGGCATGTGAACAGACTTTAACCTAACCAAGACTAACCTCACTACATAAAAAACTACATGCATAGAGAGAAGGTAGTTGCTGATGGCGCCCAGACCATTCCATTGATTTTGACACGGACTTTGGGAAATTACTATGACCTTTCTTTCTTCATTCACTGAAAATTCAATGAAATTTTACCGAGTAACATTTACATCCTTTTTGTTTCTCTTATCAAATTCGAACTGCATTGTTTGAATACTGACCCCTAGATCCCTCTTCTATCTTCGAATCTCTTCCCTAGCGCCCAAACCTGAGGCAATTCATGCAATTTATGGCTAAGACAATATAGTTTCTTTTCAGAAACAAAGTATAGGCATAATAGTGTGGTAGTCAATTCCCTGAAGCGTAACAGTTGAGCGCGTTGATTGCTTGCTGTGCATTCCTTGGTTTGCGTCCTTACTTTCGTGTTCGTCATTGTCATTCTAACTTGACCGTGGCTCTGTTCACTGCTGTTCTCTTTTGCTGAATAAAGCCTTGTTGAGGTCTTGTAGTATAGAGTTACTACAGTTTATTCAGCAAAAGACTTTTTTCATGCTTTTGGAATTATCGAAAAGCATATGAGACCTCCGTTGTTGGATGCTGACGCCAACTCACCTGACGGACCTCGAAACTGGCATTGGCAACGATGTCTCCAAAGTTACATGCAAAGAATCGAGGGCGTCACTGACGCAGACAAGCTTGATATATTAATCAGCTTACTTCATGCTTCAGTTTATGCGTACATTCG